>OGGQ01000722.1_pt1 | contig 47363 bp, 41 predicted proteins | sample 1571191 | NCBI WGS metagenome assembly OGGQ01 (sample SAMEA2582061, study PRJEB24529) | metagenome | biome: Human gut stool | place: China | collected 2011
CCGCCTCCCGCAGGCTGGGCAGCGGGGCCTGGAGGCCATAGAGATAGAGCCAGCAGCCCTCCTGTCCGCCCAGCAGGGTATCCCGGCCTGTGAGCGCCTCCAGGGGTTCCGTCTCAATGTGCAGCTGCGCGATGCCGCCGCACTCCGGCCCCAAGGCCCGGCAATAGAGCAGCAGACCGCCGCCATCCAGCGCCTGCACCGCCCCGAGGTCCGGCCAGGGCTCCGGCAGGGCCAGGGAAAAGCCCCTGGCGTCCACATAGAAGTGCTCCCGGAGCAGGGCCCGCAGGTCGATGCTCCTGCCGTGCAGGGCGGCGTCATAGGTTCCTGTCCGGCCGCCGTGGGGCGGCCACACCTCCATGGTCAGCTCGGTGAGATCCGCCGCCTGTCCCGACGACAGATAGATGCCATAGGTCTTTTCCGCCGTCCAGTCCTCCCCGTCAAAGTAGTGGAGGCTGATTCCCCCCAGCGCCTCTGTCTCCGCCCGGCCGGCGATGTGAAGGTTCCACTCCTCCTCCGGGCCGCTGTGCTCCGGCAGGCGAAAGGAAATGCAGTATTCCAACTCGCCGGGACCTATGTCATACTCCCGCACCTCGATGCTCTCCTCCAGTGCGTCCATGGCCTCCTCCGCCGTGAGGAGCCGCTGTTCACAGGCCGCCAGTGAGGTGACGGCCAGGGCGGCAGCCAGCACGAGGCCGGCCGCCGCCGCCCCCCTTCGCCTGTGCTGGAACAGATTCGCCAGCCGCGCCCGCAGCAGCCGTCCTCCCCCGCCGAAGCGGGTGGACAGGACCGGCCCCCGCCCTCCTGCGGCCAGATGCAGGAGGGCGGTGCCGTAGCGGCGGCGGAACGCCTCGTCCCTCCCCCGCACCACACGGGCGTCGCAGCACAGCTCCAGGGTGCGCCCCGCCTCCCGGGCCATCCACCACACCAGGGGATTGAACCAGTGGACTGCGCAGGGCACAAACAGCAGGGCCTTGTGGGCCAGATCATGCCGCCGCAGGTGGGTCAGCTCGTGGAGGAGCACCACCTCCCGCTCGTCCGCCGGGAGGGGCCTGCCCGGCAGCAGAAGCACCGGCCTCCCAAGTCCCACCACCAGAGGGGCGTCCGCCTCCCCTGTCCTTAGCAGGCGGGGCGTACGGCGGAGTCCCAGCTCCGCCGCCAGGGCCGCCAGTTGGGCCCTCTCCTCCTCCGTGCCCGGCTGCGCGCCCCGGAGCAGACGGCGGCGCGCCAGGAGATAGGCCGCCCCCTGATATCCCACCAGGGCCAGCCCGCCGGCCAGCCACACCCAGGCGGCCAGCTCCAGGAGCGGCAGGGGCCTCCCCTCCGGCGCGGCTGCCGGGGGTACCGCCCGGGGCGGTTCCACGCTCTCCGGCCCGGCGGGCTCAGGCACTTCCGCCGGCGCCCGAGGGGCGGCCGGCAGGGTCACAGACGAGAGGGCGGACACATCCACCGTCACCGCCGTCCACAGCAGGGAAAGCGGGACGGGCAGGGCCATCCGCAGGGCCAGTACCAGCCAGAGCACCGAAAGGGTCCCCGCAGCATAGCGGCCCCGCAGGCGGGGCGCCAGCAGCAGGAGGGGCAGCAGCACCGCCGAGCCCGTCAGCGACAGGGTGAGCACCCGTACAAACAGCGACTCCATCCTACTCCTCCCGCCTCAGCGTGCGGAGGTACTCCTCCAGCTCCCGCACCTCCTCTTCCGTCAGGCTCCCGCCGTCGTGGAGGGCGGCGGCAAACCGCCGGAGGGAGCCCGCATACAGTCTGTCCAGCACCGTCCGGCTCTCCTGCTGCTCATACTCCGCCCGGGACACTCTGGCCCGGTAACGGTTGGTCTTTCCCTCCTTGCCGCAGCTCAGAAAGCCCTTTTCCTCCAGGCGCTTGAGGTAGCTGTGCAGGGCGCTGGCAGTCAGGGGCCGCTCCAGCCGCGCCAGGATGCCGGGGGCCGTGGTCCCCTCCTCCCCGGCCTCCCACACCGCCAGCATGAGTTCCAGCTCCGACTCCGGCAAGCGTCCATTCCACTTCATCGTTGCTCCTCCTTTTCTGCATTTGCAAATCTTCCTGTTTCCATTGTAGGATCAGGGCAAAGCTCTGTCAAGCATTATTTTGCATTTGCAGAAAATAAATTCAAAAAAGGGGCGGCCTCCGGCCGCCCTATGGAATGTCCAGCGTCACCACGTCCAGCCCCCGCTTCATGGCATAAGAGATGGTATACATGGTTCCCCCCAGCATGCCGTCGTACACCGCAATCAGCATAGCCGAGTGGTCCACCAGGTAGCGATTCCGCCGGAGCATGCACCCCCGGTCGTAGTGGTGCTGGAGCATGGTCTCATTGTCGCAGCGCTCCACCAGGGAGAACCACCGTTCCCGGTCCCGCTCCCGCCAGCGGGCGGCCTGCTCCTCGCAGGGGATGACCGCCTCCACCGTCACGCCGGGGCGCCGCTCCCGCAGGGCCAGCGCCGCCTCGCAACAGTAAAAATCCGCTCCCCGGGCCATACCGCACAGGAAATGCCGCATCCCTTTTTCGTAGGCGGCCTCCACCGCCCCGGCCAGCCTGGCCTTCAGCTCCAGGCACCGGGGATCCCCCTCGTCCTCCCGCCAGGGCAGCTTCTCCGGCCTGTGGCCGGTAAAGCAGCAGGTTGTCTCTCGGTTCATTCCGCCCCTCCGTCCTCTGAATGTTGTTCCCATTGTAGTATATCCAGAACGGCAAGTCAATGTTTATCGAACATTTGTTTTTTAAATTGGGGCTTGCATTTTTTCACTTCGTGTGTATAATAGGGATTGGAACAACTGAATGAGATGTCTTCAGGGCAGGGTGAAAATCCCGATCGGCGGTACAGTCCGCGAGCCGGAAACGGCAGACCCGGTGCAACTCCGGGACCGACAGTGACGCGCATATCCCAGGGCGCGAAGTCTGGATGAAAGAAGATGTGTTGAAATTGGGCACGCTCCTTTTGATTTTAACACCTGGAAGGCATACGTCTTTCGGGTGTTACCAAATCAAAGAGGAGTGTTTTATTATGTCCGCCAAATCCGCCCGCGTCAAGAAGCTGGCCCTGTTAGCCATGTTCACCGCCATCGGTGCTGTGCTCATCACGCTGGTGCACTTCCCCCTTTTCCCTGCCGCTCCCTTTCTCCAGTATGATCCTGCCGATGTCCCCATCCTGATCGCCGCTTTCGCCTTCGGCCCAGTAGCGGGCATTCTTGTGACCGTGCTGGCCTCGTTTATTCAGGCTTTCTTTTTGGGCGGCGATGGTATATACGGATTTTTAATGCATGTTATTGCCACCGGTATTCTGGTCACCGTAGCCAGTACACTCTACCGGAAGTTTCATACCAGAACCGGTGCGATAATCGGTTTGCTGCTGGGCACATTTGCTATGGGCGTGGGCATGATGATCGCCAACCATTTCATTACTCCATTTTATATGGGGGCCCCCACTGAGATGGTGGATGCCATGCTGGTAACCGTCATTCTCCCGTTCAATCTGCTCAAGGCTGGTATCAACTCTGTTGTCACCTTCTTGGTCTACAAGTCTGTGTCCAAGTACATCGTCCACGGCGAGGAGTTTGCCAAGGCCCCCAAGAAGGCCGCCGGCGAGATCTGAGCAGATACCAAACGCCCCGCGCCTCCCAAAGAGGCGCGGGGCGTTCCGCTATTCCGCGATATGAACCGGGACGCCATTGACCTCCACGCCCTCGTCGGCGCGGATGAGGATGTACTTGACCCCGTCGATCACCCGTGTGTCCACCAGATCGCTCCGCTCCGGGCTGACCTTGATCACCACGTCAGGAGTACACACCTCGATCTGCTTCTCCACCAGATTGCGGGGGCTGAGGGCCATATCGGCGCCAAAGGCGTCGTCATAGCGGAGGGCGAACTCCTCCACATGGGAGTCGGACACGCCGCAGGACTTGAGGACGCACTTGACCGCCCCTTTGGAGAGGGTCAGGGGCTCCGCCTCCTTCCGCTCCCTGTGCTCCTCCACCAGCTCGCAGAGCTGGTCGTGGACCGCCTGTACCACCTCACAGCTGCACTCGTCGGCCAGGGTGTCGCTCAACAGGGTCTGGAACGTCTCCTTTTGCGCGGCGGCGGGCATGGGTGCCTCCCGCCGGAACACCGCCTCCACCAGCTCCGGGTGGTTCTCGCCGCTGTCCCTGGTGTAGTAGAGGGCGTTATACAGGTTGGTGCTGCGGTCGTCAAAGGCGGGAAAGAGGAAGCCCAGCTCCGGCGGGGACACCAGCCAGTCGGCCCGCCGGTTGTGGAACTCGTTCTCCCGCACGTGGTAGCTCAGGGCGGGCTTGGTCTGCTTCACCGGGCAGATGGAGCACAGCAGGTAGGAGTACACCTCGGCGGCGGCGTCCTCCTGCCGCTCCCCGTCCTTGGCGCGGTAGGGCACGTCGTAGCGGTCGTACACCAGGAGGATCAGGTAGTTGCCCTCCAGGGTAAGGGACTGGCGCACCAGTTGGAAGAATTCCTCCACCGCCTCCTCGTCCTTCAGGGCGGTGTCCCGCAGGCGCATGAGCCGGCGGTGCTCCTCCCCCTCCACCACCTGCCGGGTCTCGAAGGAGAGGTCCAGCAGGTTCTTTCCCAGAGTTCCCGACAGGGTGCGGCGCAGCAGGGCCAGCAGGGTCTCGGTCTCCTCCTGGGTCATGAGGGCCAGAGACTGGTCAAACTGGGCCACGCTCTCCCCCATCTCGTTGACATAGCACCCCCGGATGTGGGTAATACTGTTTTTCTCCGGGCGGAGCCGCCGGCGCAGCTCCCCCACCTCTTTTTCATTCATTGCAATACCTCCGGTCAAAAAAGAAGGGGCAAGCCGTCCGGCGGCTTGCCCCTTTGTCTCTTGGGCTTATCATTACATGAGGCGCACGGTATAGTATACCGCCAGGATCAGCAGCCAGGCCACCAGCACACCGTACAGCACGGCCAGCCCGCCCAGCAGCAACGCGGCGATCACCACCGCGGCCACCACGCCGCAGGTGACGTAGAGCAGGGCGTAGTTGGCGCTCTTGGGCAGCACCTCCACCCAGTTCCCCTTCAGGCGCAGCTTGCCCTCGGCGGCCTGCATCACGCGGAACACCACCACGGCCCCCATCAGGGCAACGCCCAGGACGACGGCGTAGCCATAGGCAATGGCCGGGAAGCCGAAGTGGTAGGGCACCACCTTCACACCCAGCAGGCCAAGGGCGCTGAGCACGGCGGCGAAGAAGAACTCCCGCTGGTAGAGGTAGTAGATCAGCGCCAGCACCGCCACGGCGGGCACAGCCACATACAGCAGCCGGATACCGCTCTCGTCAAAGACGCGGATTACCACGGCGCAGACCGCCAGGGCCAGCATCACGCCGGCCAGCACAGAGGACAGGCGGGTGAATTTACCGGACTTGCGGGCCACGACCGCCCAGATCAGCAAAACGACAAAGCAGATGGGCAGGGCGATCATCAGCACGGAAAAGACATCCCGCAGGGACTTGGCCAGTTCAATCTGCTCGACAGTGTAATTGGCATATACCTTGTTCAGAAGGAGAAGCAGCACCTCCAACACCACGGCCCCCACGATCCACCAGAGGACCTTGTTCAAAACCACGTCTTCCTGCTTTGCGCGCTGGGCTTGTTGTTCTTTCTTGTTCATGTATCCATCTCCTGTGGCCGGGCGCCCGGTTTCTATAAAAGTGCCCCTCCGCTGGGGCTGAGCGCCTCAGAGTCATCAATCTTCTATATTCTAGCAGAAAATTCGCCGCATTGCAAGTGAAGAATCCCTTTCCTCTTTCCAGCGGCGCGGAACTGTGGTAAACTGTCCTTAATCAACATCATGATTATTAGGAGTATACCATGAAACAGCGTATTTCTTTCCTCCTTGCCTGTGTTTTTCTGTGCTTGCCCGGCTGCCGCGCCTCCGGGGCGGAGCAGACCTTTTTCGCCATGGACACCGTGATGTCCGTCCAGGTGTCCGGCCGCCGCGGACCCCAGGCCGTGGCGGCCGCCCGGGAAGCGGTGGAGCGGCTGGACGGCCTGCTCTCCCGCACCGACTCAGACAGCCAGATCGCCCGGCTCAACACCGCCGCCGGGGACGGCGCAGCCGTGGCGGTGGACCCCGACGTGGCGGAACTGCTGGCCTTTTCCCAGGAAATCGCCCGGCAGCTCCCAGGCGACTTTGACATCACCATCGCCCCGGTGATGGACGCCTGGGGCTTCACCACCGAGGAGCGGCACGTACCCGCGCCGGATGCGCTGGCCGCCGCCATGGCCCTGGTGGACAGCGCGGAGCTCTCCGTGGACACGGAAGCCTCTGCCGCCTCACTGGCCCGTGCGGGCATGGAGGTGGATCTGGGCGCCGTGGCCAAGGGCTTCGCGGCCCGTGAGGCCGAGGCGGCCATCCGGGATGCGGGAGGGACCTCCGCCATGCTGGATCTGGGCGGCAACGTCACGGTCATCGGCGCCAAGGAGGACGGCTCCCCCTGGCGGGTGGCGGTGAAGGACCCCCGGGACACCGGCAGCTACCTGTGCGTCCTCGCCCTGACTGACGTGACCCTCTCCACCTCCGGCGGCTACGAGCGCTATTTCGAGGAGGATGGGGTGCGCTACCACCATATCATTGACCCTGAGACGGGCTATCCGGCGGATTCCGGCCTGCTGTCTGTCACCGTTGTCTCCGCCGACCACCTGCTGGCCGACGCCCTCTCCACCGCCCTGTTTGTGGCGGGGCCGGAGGAGGCGCTGGACTTCTGGCGGAGCCGGGACGACTTCGAGCTGGTGCTTTGCACCGACCAGGGAGAGCTCCTGGTAACCGAGGGGCTGGAGGACGTTTTTACCTTTGCCGGGGCAGACAGGGGGTATACCTATGAGATCGCCCGCCGCTGAGCGCCGCCGGCCCACGCTGCCGGACGGCGTGGTGGCCCTGCTGGTGGCCGCTGCTGCCGTGGCGCTGCTTTTTTTTCTTCAGCCGGAGGAGAGCAACTTTTTGACCGCCTCCGTCGTCTTAGAGGGTGAGACCATCGCGGAGTATGAGCTAAGCACCCTCACCGGTCCCGTCACCCTGGTGGTGGACGAGGCCCCCTATCCCCTGACGATCCAGGCCGAGCCGGGGCGCATCCGCATCGCGGAGAGTGCGTGTCCCAGCCAGGACTGCGTTCACACCGGGTGGATCAGCCGGGCCGGACAGCAGATCATCTGCCTGCCCGACAAGCTGGTGATCTCCCTGTCCGGCAGCGGCAGCCAGGAGTTTGACGCAATCAGCGGCTGAAAAGTTCCCGCTGTTTTCTCATTCTGAAAGGAGGCGCTCCCCCTTGTCCTCATCCCTGCGGCGGCTGACCCGCTGCGCGGTGCTTACCGCCCTGGCGCTGGCCCTCTCGGTGGCGGAGGGGCTGGTTCCGCTGACCATTCTCTTCCCCCTGCCCGGCCTGCGGCTGGGACTGGCCAATCTGGTCACCGTTTATGCCCTTTGCCGCCTGTCCGGGCGGGAGGCCCTGCTGATTCTGGCCGCCCGCTGCCTTCTGGGCGCCCTGCTGGGGGGCAATCTGATGGCCCTGGCCTTTTCCCTCACCGGCGGGCTGCTGGCCTTTGGCGTCATGGCCCTGCTGCTGCGGTGCAGCTTTCTCTCCCTCTTTGGGGTGTCCATCGCCGGGGCCGCCGCCCACAACACCGGCCAGATTCTGGCCGCCATGGCAGTACTGGGCAGCCGGGCCCCGCTGGTGTACCTGCCGCCCCTGCTGCTCTGCTCCCTGGTCACCGGGGCCGTCACCGGCGGCGCGTCCATGCTGCTGGTTCACCGGATTCCCCTTCCGGGTGACATAAAATCGTAAGGATTTTGTCATCCTTTTGTTGTTTCCTTTTGCCGCCCGGTGTCGTAAGATAACAGCTATAGAGATATTATGTGGGAGGAACCATACCAATGAACCATATCATGCCAAAAGCCGTTGCCCTGGCGCTGGCCTGCGCCCTGACGCTCCCCCTGGCCGCCTGCGGCGGGGACAAAACCAACCAGCCGTCCCCGGACACTACCCCTGTAGCCGCGGCCACACCGGAGCCCACCCCCACCCCCGCAGCCGACCCCTACGACGCGGTGCGCACCTACTGGAGCGCGGACCAGCTCACCCAGGCCTGGGGCCCCGACCAGGCGGTGGAGCACCTGTTTTTCCACCCCGTCATCGCCTATCCTGAGTATGCCTTTTCCGACGCAGTGCCCTACGACCGCCAGGTGGGGCTGGACGAGTGGATGGTGACCGCGGACGAGTACAAAAAGATCCTTCAGAGCGTCTACGACAAGGGCTACATTCTGGTCAACATGGGGGACGTGTGGAGTGAAGTCACCGGCGAGGACGGCGTCACCCGCATGGAGCGGAACACCCTCATGCTCCCCGAGGGAAAAAAGCCCCTCATCATCTCTTTTGATGATGTGAACTATTACGACTACATGCTGGCTGAGGGCTTCACCTCCAAGCTGGTGCTGGGGGACGACGGCCAGATCTGGGCCCAGTGCACCGATCCCAACACCGGCGAGACCTTCCTCACCCAGGATCTGGACGCTACCCCGATCCTGGACCAGTTCGTGCTGGAGCACCCCGACTTCTCCCTCAACGGGGCCAAGGCCATCTTCTCCCTCACCGGCTACCAGGGCATCCTGGGCTACCGTACCCAGAACGACATCGACATCGCCGCCGACGATCCCCGCCGCCCCGCCTTTGACGCCAATCGTCAGGCGGAGATCGAGGCCGTCAAGCCGGTCATCGAGCGGCTCAAGGAGACGGGCTGGACCTTCGGCTCCCACACCTGGGGCCACATCCGCCTGGACAGCCGCCCTCTGGAGTCCGTGCAGCGGGACACCGTCCGCTGGGCGGAGGAGGTGGGCTCCCTGGTGGGCCCCACCAACATCCTGTTCTACCCCCACGGCGGCCGCCCCGACGGGGACGACTGGCACTCCACCGGCCCGGTGTTCCAGTATCTCCAGAGCCAGGGCTTCCGCATCTTCGCCAGCGTGGGCATCAACTCCTTCTCCTACATCAAGAAGGACATTTCCGCCGTCATCTGCGACCGGCTCCACCCCGACGGCACCACCCTGCGCAACGGCAAGGCCCTGGAGTGGTACAGCCAGTTCTACGACGCGCGGGAGATCATTGATCTCGATGTGCGCCCCGACCTGGGCGTTACCTGGTAAGGGAACCTACAGCAGCGCCCCCGTCCGGCATCGGCCGGACGGGGGCGTTTCTTCGGCTTGACTTTCCCCAGATACCGTGGTAGTATAATTCCCCTTTACCGCGGCTGGGAAAGGAATGGAACGCTATGATACCACACTGGAAGCAAAAATTCGCCCTCCTCTGGACAGGGCAGGCCCTGTCCATCCTCAGCAGCATGATTTCGCAGTACGCCCTCATTTGGTACCTGACCGACCTGACCGGCTCCCCCGCGGTCCTCTCCCTGGCCACCATGGCGGCGCTGGTCCCACAGGGAATCCTGTCCCTCTTCACCGGAACCTTTGCCGACCGCTTCGACCGGCGCTGGATCATGATAATCTCTGACGGGGCCATCGGGCTGGTGTCCCTGATGCTGGCGGCCGCCGCCTTTGCCGCTCCTCTTCCGGTGGCCCCTATCCTGGCGGTGGCCGCGCTGCGCAGTGTGGGCGGCGCCTTTCATGCCCCCTGCATCCAGGCCATCACGCCCCTGTTGGCCCCTCCCGATGCCCTGACCCGGTGCGCCGGTTGGAGCCAGGGCATCCAGACCGTCTCCATGCTCCTCTCCCCCGCGCTGGCCGCCGTTCTTTATGCCCGCATCCCCCTGGCTTGGAGCCTCCTGCTGGACACCCTGGGGGCCGCCTTTGCCATCGCCGGAGTACAATTGGCCCGGCTGCCCGCCCTGCGGGCCGAAGCACAGGGCCGGCCGCTCCGGCTCTGGCAGGACACCCGCGAGGGGCTCGCTGTGCTGCGTTCTCACCGCTGGCTGTGGGAGCTGTCCCTCATCTGTGCCCTGTTCTCAGTGGCCTTCCTGCCGGTATCCGCCCTGTTTCCCCTAATGAGCATGGAGTATTTCGGAGGGGACTCCGCCGCTGCCGCTCTGGTGGAAACCCTGTTTTCTGCCGGAATGCTGGCCGGATCGGTGCTCCTGGGCCTGTGGGGAGGTACCCGGAACAAAATCATCACCATGACGGCGGCAGTGCTGGGACTGGGGCTCACCCTGGTGCTGGCCGGCTTGCTGCCCCCCTCCGGCTTCCGGGCGTTTGCTGGCCTGTCCCTGCTGATGGGCCTGTCCGCTCCCTTTTTCAACTCGGTGTTCATGGCCCTGATCCAAACCAAGGTGGAGCCGAAGTACCTGGGCCGTGTGCTGGGCCTCACCGGGGCCATCATGACACTGGCCTCCCCCCTGGGGCTGGGACTCACCGCCCTGTTCGCCGATGCCACCGGCGTTCCCCTCTGGTTCCTGCTGGCCGGGGCAATCACTCTGACCTGCGGCGGGCTGATGCTCCTGCTCCCGTCGGTGCGCACCTGCGGCCGTCCCTGATTGCGCTGACACGGAAAACGTGGTATAATGGCTTACACCTTTTATACCACGTTTTGATAAGGAGGTTTCCCTATGACCGACCAGGAACTGGTGGAGCTGGCCTTTACCATGCTGGAGCGCTCCTATGTCCCCTACTCCCATTTCCCGGTGGGCGCAGCCCTGGAGTGCGCCGACGGGACGGTGTTCACCGGCTGCAATGTGGAAAACGCGGCCTACGGCTCCTCCATCTGCGCTGAGCGCACCGCCTTGGTGAAGGCGGTGAGCGAGGGGCACCGGGACGATTTCACCCGCATCGCCGTGGTAGGCAACTCCACGGAGCCCTGCTGGCCCTGCGGCGCATGCCGCCAGATGCTCTATGAGTTCGCCCCCGGACTCACCGTACTGGTGGCGCAGAGGGATCACAGCTTCGTGAAGCTGCCCCTGTCGGAGCTGCTGACCCACGGCTTCGGCCCCAAGTCTCTGGGGTAAGTTCCGCGCCCCTCTTGACAGAGGGGCGCGGCTGTGCTATTTTAAACATACCGACGGTATGTATGCAAAGGAGGGGGCCCCATGGCCCGCAACAAGCATCCAGAGGAGACCGTGGCCAAAATTCTGGACGTGTCCATGCGCCTGTTCACCGAGCAGGGCTACGAGCACACCACCATCCAGGACATTGTGGACGCCCTGGGCATGTCCAAGGGGGCCATCTACCACCACTTCAAGTCCAAGGAGGACATCCTGGACCGGATCAACGACCGCTACTACGAAAACCTGGAGTGGTTCTCCGACCCCGCCAAGCTCCCCGGCCGGAACGGCTTGGAAAAACTGCGCCACGCCTTCCGCCACTTTCTCACCGACCCGGCCAAGCGGGAGGTAGACCGGCTGGCGATCCACCACATTGTAAAGAACCCCAAGATTGCCCTGCTCACGCTGGAATCCACCTTTCGGGACGCCGCTCCCTATGTGGAGGGGATGATCCGGCTGGGCATGGCCGACGGGTCCCTGCCCGGCGTGACCCACCCCCACGAGATCGCGGAGGTGCTCATGCTTCTGACCAACGTGTGGACGGGTATGTTCCCCGGCAGCCGGGAGGAATTCGCCGCCAAGCTGCGCTTCTGCGGGGAATTTCTGGACCGCTTCGGCCTGCCCGTGCTGGACGAGGCCCTCCAGGCCGACGCGCTGAACTACTATGATCAGGTGCTCCAGGACGATTGAGCCGCCCGCTCCTCCACCGCCCCTGCGGGGGCGGTTTTTCCGGGCAAGATACATACCAACCGTCGGTATTAAAAAGAAAGGTGGATCTCTATGAAGAAAACATGGCTTCTCCCCGCCCTGGCCCTGGCGGCCCTCGCCGCCTGCGTTCTGCTCCGGGCACGTCGCTCAGACGGCGCGCCCGCCGCCCGAAAGGAGCCGCCCTATGCGCTCTGACCGCCTGTTTTCCCGCGACTTCACCCTCATGATCCTCGGCCAGATCATCTCCCTGTTCGGCAACGCCATCCTCCGCTTCGCCCTGTCCCTCTATGTGCTGGACACCACCGGCTCCGCCGCCGCCTTCGGCGGCATCCTGGCCGTGTCCATGGTGCCCACCATCCTCTGCTCCCCCCTGGGGGGCGTCCTGGCCGACCGCGTCCCCCGGCAGCGCATCATGTGGGGACTGGACTTCTTCACCGCCGCCCTGGTGCTGGGGTACGGCCTGTTCTTTGCCAGCCGGGGCACGGTTCTGGCCGTCGGGGTGCTGATGGTGCTCCTGGCAGCCATTCAGGCCCTCTACCAGCCCTCGGTGCAGGCCAGCATACCCGCCCTGGCGTCGGAGGAGCACCTGCCCGCCGCCAACGGCGTGGTGGCCCAGGTACAGGCCCTGGCCAATCTGCTGGGCCCCATCCTGGGCGGTATGCTCTACGGCTGGGTTGGCCTGCTCCCCATGGTGGCGGTGGGCGGGGCCTGCTTCTTCTGCTCGGCTGTGATGGAGCTCTTTCTCCGCATCCCCTTCCAGCGACGAACCCTCGCCGGCCCGCCGCTGGCCGCCCTGTGGAGGGATCTCCGGGACGCGGGCCGGTTCCTGACCCGGGAGCAGCCCGGCCTGCTGCGGGTGCTGGCCCTGGTGGCCCTGCTCAACCTCTTCCTCTCCGCCCTGCTGGTGGTGGGTCTGCCCTATCTGGTGAAAATCAGCCTGGGCCTGTCCTCCCTGCACTACAGCTTTGCCGAGGCCGCCCTCAGCCTGGGCTCCATCGTGGGCGGGCTTCTCTCTGGGCTGGTGCTCCGCGGCGCGGATATCCGCCGGGCCTGGCGGTTTCTGCTGGGCACCTCCCTGCTGCTGCTCCCCATGGCCCTGGCTCTGGCGCTGGGAATTCCGTCCCTGGCCGCCTATGGAGTCATCCTGGTCTCTGTTTTGCTGGGCATGGCCTGCGCCATGCTGTTTACCGTCTCCGCCCAGACCTATCTTCAGCGGGCCACGCCGCCCCACCTGCTGGGCAAGGTGGCCTCCTTTGTGGCAGCTATTTCCACTTGTGCCATGCCTCTTGGGCAGGCCTTGTACGGCCTGCTGTTCGATGCCCTTCAGGCCCACGTCTGGGTGGTTGTGGCGCTGGGCATGGGGGCCAGCCTGCTGGTGACCTTTTCCTCCGTCCGGGCCCTGGGCCGCCTCCCCGCCCTTGACGAAGCCCCCTCCGGCGGGTATACTGAACAGAGTTTGGATTCCTAGGAGGGGTTTCATGGAGGGCAACCGGGTCTATCTGGCCGCCTGTCCGGACTACGGACAGGCGGAGGCAAAGCTGCGTGAGGCGGTGGCCGCCTTGGGCGGGATGGAGCGCTTCGTCCGGCCGGGGGAGCGCATCCTGCTCAAGGCCAACCTGCTCCGGGCCGCGCCGCCGGAGAGCGCCATCTGCACCCACCCGGCGGTGGCTGCTGCGGCGGCGAAGCTGGTGGCGGAGGCGGGGGGCACGGCGGTGATCACCGACAGCCCCGGCGGGGCCCTCCACAAGGAGGCCGTCCTGCGGGGCCTGTACGAAAAGACCGGCATGGCCCAGGCCGCCGCCGCTTCCGGGGCGGAGCTGTGCTATGACGCCTCCACCCGCACGGTGTCCCTCCCTGCGGGACGGGTGCTCAAGCAGGCGGAGGTGATCGCCCCGGTGGCGGAGGCCGACGGGGTGTTTGACCTGCCCAAGCTCAAGACTCATGTGCTCATGAGCATGACGGGGGCGGTGAAAAACCTGTTCGGCGTACTCCCCGGCCTGTCCAAGGTGGGCTACCACGCCACCCACCCCAGCCAGGAGCAGTTTGCCGACGTGCTGCTGGATCTGGCGGAGTACGTCAGGCCCCGGCTGAGCATCATGGACGGGGTGCTGGCCATGGAGGGGGACGGCCCCGGCGCCTCCGGCACCCCCAGGCACGCCGGAGTGCTGCTGGTGTCCGACAGTCCCCTGGCCCTGGACGCGGCGGCCGCCGCCCTCATCGGACTGCCTCTGGCCTCCAATCCGGTTCTGCTGGCCGCGCAGCGCCGGGGCCTGCGGCCCAGCTACATTGAGGAGGTGGAGCTGCTGGGCGAGCCGCTGGAGGCCCTGCGGATGGACGACTACCGCTTCCCCAGCCGCATCAAGGGCAACCTGATGGAGTTTCTGGGGCCCCTGGCCGGGCCCGCCGGCAAGCTGTGCAAAAGGGTGCTCTCCCAGACCCCAAAGATCCGCACCGACGCCTGTGTGGGCTGTGGCATCTGCAAGAGCGCCTGCCCGGGGAAAGCCATCTCGATGGACGGCCCCGGTGGAAAGGCCCGCATCGACCCCAGGGCCTGCATCCACTGCTACTGCTGCCACGAACTCTGCCCCCAGAAGGCCGTGGCCCTCCGGCAGAACTGGCTGGGCCGTTATTTGAAATAAAATGGTTTTGTATGATTTTCTTCTCACCGGAGATACTAGTCACGGTATCTCAATGTGAGGAGGCAGTACAACCCATGATTTTAGATAAGATTGCCCTGATTCTCGCCATTATCGGCGGGCTGAACTGGGGCAGCATCGGCCTGTTCCAGTTCGATTTCGTCGCCGCTCTGTTCGGCGGACAGGACAGCGCTTTCAGCCGCGTGATCTTCGCGCTCGTGGGCCTGGCGGCGCTCTGGTGCATTTCGCTCCTGTTCCGCGACACCCACGGCAAGGAATAAAAAGCCAAGGCCCTCTGAACAAGAGGGCCTTGACTTTTTTTACGCTTTGCCATATACTACACCCCAGGGGGGTGTTAACCGCATGATGGCAGATGAAAAGAAAGTCCTCCGCCTCCTCAAGACCGCCCGCGGGCAGATGGACGGCATCATTAAGATGGTGGAGGAGAACCGCTACTGCATCGACATATCCCAGCAGCTCATGGCCACCGAGGCCATTCTCAACCGCGCCAACAAGGAAATTTTGGCCGCGCACCTGAAGCACTGTGTGCAGGAGGCCGCCAGCGATGCCGAGCGCGGACAGAAGATCGATGAGTTCGTGGCCACCCTGGGCCGTATTTTGAAGTAGGGGCGGCCCTTGAACCCTCACGCACATTAGAAAGTCTGGTGAACCCTATGAAGCAGAAATTCAATGTCACAGGCATGACCTGTTCCGCCTGCTCCGTTCCCCGCGGCATGTCCCATGCCCCGGGGGGCCCAAAGCTTTTTATCTGCTCGGGCGAAACACCCGCAAGGGGTACGCCGCATCCGTACAGCGGCAGAGCCTCTAACGGCTGCGCAGTGAATTCGCCCGGCATCGAGGTTTTGCCTCCGGCAAAACGCTCGGGGCGCGCCATCCGGCGCGGATGGGCGGAGCATTCTCGCCTTAGAAAGTCTGGTGCATCCCTATGAAACAGAAATTCAATGTTACAGGCATGACCTGCTCTGCCTGCTCCGCCCACGTGGAGAAGGCGGTGCGCCAGGTGGAGGGTGTGGACAGCGTCAGCGTCAACCTCCTGGGCAACTCCATGCTGGTAGAGTACGGCGGCAAGACCGGGCCGGAACAGATCATTCAGGCGGTGACGGACGCCGGGTACGGCGCCTCCCTCCCCGGCCCCGCCGGGAAGGCCGCCCCGGCCGCCCGGCCCGCCGACGCCATGGAGGAGGAGCTGGCGGGGATGAAGCGCCGCTTCCTCACGTCCTTAGTGTTTCTGGCGCCCCTGTTCTACATCGCCATGGGGCACATGATGGGCTGGCCCCTGCCCGCCTTCTTCCACCAGCCGTCCAACGCCCTGGTGGTGGCCTTCCTCCAGTTCCTGCTCACCCTGCCCATCCTGTATATCAACCGCAAATACTATACGGTGGGCTTCAAGACCCTGTGGCACCGCGCGCCCAACATGGACTCACTCATCGCCCTGGGCTCCTCCGCCGCGGTGCTCTACGGCGTGGCGGCCCTGTTCCTCATCGCCTGGCACCTGGGCCGGGCGGCCTATGGCGCGGGCGACGCGGCCGCCGAGCTGGCCCAGGTGGAACACTGGGCCATGGATCTCTACTTTGAGTCCGCGGGCATGATCCTCACCCTGATCACCCTGGGCAAGTGGCTGGAGACCCGCTCCAAGGGCAAGACCAGCCAGGCCATCACCCGCCTGATGGATCTGGCCCCCAAGACCGCCATGGTGCTGCGGGACGGCGCGGAGGTAGAGGTACCCGTGGAGGACGTGGCGGTGGGCGACCTCATCGTGGTCCGCCCCGGCGGCCGCATCCCGGTGGACGGGGTGGTCACAGAGGGGGCCTCCTCGGTGGATGAGTCCGCCCTCACCGGCGAGAGCCTGCCCGTGGAGAAGCTGCCCGGCGCCAAGGTGGCCGCCGCCTCCATCAACAAGTCCGGCTCCTTTACCTTCCGGGCCACCCGGGTGGGGGAGGACACCACGCTGGCCCAGATGATCCGTCTGGTGGACGAGGCGGCCTCCTCCAAGGCCCCCATCGCCAAGCTGGCCGACAAGGTGGCGGGGGTATTCGTCCCCGTGGTCATCGCTATTGCCGTCGTCACCGCCGCTGTTTGGCTCATCGCCACCGGCGGGGACGTGACCCGGGCCCTCACCGCCGGGGTGGCGGTGCTGGTCATCTCCTGCCCCTGCGCCCTTGGATTGGCCACCCCCGTGGCCATCATGGTGGGCACCGGCAAGGGCGCGGAGAACGGCATCCTGATCAAGTCCGCCGAGGCGCTGGAGACCCTGCACACCATCCAGACCGTGGTGCTGGACAAGACGGGCACCCTCACCCAGGGCAAGCCAGTGGTCACCGACTGCCGCCCCGCCCCAGGTGTGACGGAGGAGGAACTTCTGTGCGTGGCCGCCTCCCTGGAGAAGCCCTCCGAGCACCCCCTGGCCGACGCCATCACCGCCGAGGCCCAGGCCCGGAACATCCCCCTGGCCCCTGTGGAGGACTTTCTGGCCACCCCGGGCCGGGGTATCCGCGGCGTCATCCAGGGCCAGCGGCTCCTGGCGGGCAACCGGGCCATGCTGGAAGAGGCCGGCGTCCCGCTGGACGGCTTCGACGCGGTAGCGGAGGGGCTGGCCCAGGCGGGCAAGACGCCGCTGTACTTCGCCGGGGACGGTCGGATGCTGGGCGTGGTGGCGGTGGCCGACACCCCCAAGCCCACCAGCGCAGAGGCTGTCCGCGCCTTCCAGGCCATGGGCATCGACGTGGTCATGCTCACCGGCGACAACGCCCGCACCGCCGAGGCGGTGGGCCGCCAGCTCGGCGTGAACCGGGTGGTGGCCGAGGTGCTGCCCCAGGACAAGGAGAAGACCGTGGCAGAGCTCCAGGCCCAGGGGAAGCGGGTGGCCATGGTGGGCGACGGCATCAACGACGCCCCCGCCCTGGCCCGGGCCGACGTGGGCCTGGCCATCGGCGCGGGCACCGACGTGGCCATCGAGTCGGCCGACGTGGTGCTCATGAAGAGCGATCTGCTGGACGCGGTCACCGCCGTCCAGCTCTCCAGGAAGGTCATCCGCAACATCAAGGAGAACCTGTTCTGGGCCTTCATCTACAACATTATCGGCATACCCCTGGCCGCCGGGGTGTGGTATCCCCTGTTCCAGCTCCAGCTCTCCCCCATGTTCGGCGCGGCGGCCATGAGCCTGTCCTCCGTGTGCGTGGTGTCCAATGCCCTGCGCCTCAAGTTCTTCCGCCCGGAGCGCCGGGAGTCCCCCGCCGCCCCGGTTTCAGAAGGAACCCCCAAATCTGTGGAAACGAAAGGAACGAGTGCTATGACCAAGACCATGAGCATCAACGGCATGATGTGCGCCCACTGCCAGGCCCACGTGGAGAAGGCCCTCAACGCCATCGACGGCGTGGAGGCCAAGGTGAACCTGGAGACCAAGACCGCCACCCTTACCCTGTCCAAGGACGTGTCCGACGACGTGCTCAGGGGCGCTGTCACGGAGGCGGGCTACGAGGTGGTCTCCATTCAGTAACAGCCCTCCCAGGAAAAGGGCCCGGTGCAGAAGCCGAGGCCCCATAAGGAAGTAATATCGTCTTAGTGAAACGGCATAGTCTCTCGGGGCTATGCCGTTTTGCTGTCCATCGTGCCCGGTATCGTTATCTCGCCCACCAGATTATAGACTATCTGGACGGGCTGAAACCGCTTGCCGTTGACCTTGCTGGGGGCGTGGACTATCACCATCTTGATAAACTCGTTGACGATGGTGGGCGTCAGCTCCCGGACCTCCGTGTACTTCCGCACCAGCTCCACGAAGTGGGACACGTTTACGGCCTCCTCCTGGCCCTTTTCCAGCTCCCGCCGTAGTTCCGCCACCCTGGCCTCTAACTCCCTTTGCTCGGCCTCGTAGGACCCGGAGAGGCGGTTATAACGCTCCTCTGTCAGCTTGCCCGTGACGTGGTCCTCGTACACCCGTTGAAACAGGCTGTCAAGCTCCGTGACCCGCTTCTCCGCCTTGGTCAGCTCCGCCTTCTTCCGGGCCAGCTCCCGCCGCTGTTCCTGGGCGTCCTTGTCCATCACCAGCCGGATAAATCCATCCTCGTCCGCCTGGACATAGGCTATCGTGGCTTGCAGATGGGCCAGCACCAGGGCCGTCAGCACCTTCTCCCGGATATAGTGGATGGTACAGCTCCCCGTGTTGCTCTTGTAGTTGGAGCATACATAGTGGTCCTGGTCCTCCGTGGAACCCTTGTGTGTGGCGAAATACAGCTTGCTCATGCAGTCGGCGCAGTAGGCCAGCCCGGAGAACAGCCCCCGCTTGCCCGCCTTGGTGGGGCGGCGCTTGTGCTTCCGCAGCTCTTGCACCCGCTCCCAGGTCTCACGGTCTATGATGGCCGGGTGGGTGTCGGGAAACACCTTCCATTCCTCCGGGGGGAGATACAGCATCTTTTTGGACTTGTACGACTTCTTGCGGGTCTTGAAGTTCACCGTACAGCCCAGGTACTCCATGCGCTCCAGGATTTTTACCACTGCCCGGTGGTCCCAGCCGCAGGGGTCCGCTGTCGACTTATGGGTGACGGACAGGCCCTTTTCCAGCTTGTACGCCGTGGGCGTCAGCACCCCCGCCGCTTTCAGCCGCTTGGAGATCTGCATAGGCCCCAGGCCAGCCATGCAAAGGCTGAATATCTCCCGCACCACCTGGGCCGCTTCCTCGTCCACTTCCCATTTGTACTTGTCTCCTTTGTAGCCATAGGGGACCTGAGTACAAAGCCGCTGGCCGCTGTTGCCCTTGCTGTTGAACACCGCCCGTATTTTCTTGGAGGTGTCACGGGGATAGAACTCGTTGAACAGTTCCCGCACCGCCGTCATATCGTCCAGACCCTTGGCGCTGTCGATGTTGTCCGTAACGGCGATATACCGCACCCCGTAATCCTCTGTGAACCGCTCCATGAGAGCGCCCACCAAAAGGCGGTTGCGGCCCAGCCGGGAATGGTCCTTGACGATGATGGCCGTCACCCGTCCCCGCTCCACAAGGTCCATCATTTCACGGAAGCCGGGGCGGTCAAAGTTCGTCCCGGTGTAGCCGTCATCGGAGAAGTGCCGCACATTCTGGAAATGGTGTTCCTCGCAGTATTTCCGCAGGAAATCCCGCTGATTGACCACCGAACCGCTGTCACCGTCCAGCTCGTCCTCCTGGCTCAGACGGTCATAGCAAGCCGTGATATTCCCCTCGGCGGGGAGTGTGCCGGGAATAAATTTACCGTTGATTGTATCGTACTGCCACATAGCTTTAACCTCCTTCAATGTGGCAGAACGGGCTTGTGGTTTACAGGATTATTATACCACAAACCCGCCTGAAAGTCCACAAAAACCCTGTATTTTCAAGGCTTCCAGGCATTTTTCTTCTCTGCCGACCTGGTGAGCAGACGCCCGATTTTCTCCCCCGCTGTCTCCCTCGCCTCGGGGGAGAAGTACCCATACACCGGGTAGACCGTCCCGCCGATTTGCCGGACGATGATGGGAGCCACGACCAAGCTTCGCTCCTGTTCTTGTCTGTCGCTTATGCTTCTGCCTCCTGTTTCAAACTCTGCTTGATGTTGTTGGAAATACGCCCTTTTCAGCGGGTGCCGTTGCGACGGCCATCTACATGGGGTCAGCGGTGGCGGCTGGGGCCGCTGATTTTATTCTTGTGACCTGTTCCCGGAACCCTCTGCGCCTGCCTCACCCGGTTTTTCAACGGCGGCCCTCGCCTTGTTGTACTGCCGGTAATTGATGACGTTCACCGTCCTGCCCTCGCCGTTTTTCACCGCTATCGTCTTTTCATAGGTCAGCGGGGCCCCGCCGATCAGCTCTTGCGCTTCTCCCTCTGTCATTTCCTCCACCTCCGGCCGCTTCACCCCTCGGGAACAGCGGTACAGATTGAACCCGCTGGGGTATAGGTGCAGCCTTGCGCCCTTTACAATCGCTTTTTTCTGCTTCACTCCACGCTCGTCCTCTGTCTCCACCTCCGTCAGCCGTCCTCGGGCCGCTCCGCTCATAGCCGCCTCTGGCAACTCCATGTCTCCAAGGTAGGCCGTCAGGTACATGCCGGGGTTGTCCACCCCCTTCATGCTCTTGGTCTTGGTGAACCCCTGGCCCCACAGCCGGGCCATTTCGCTGTTGGGGATGAAGGGGGCTTTGCCAGGGAACAGGAGCAATAGATGGAGGTGCCAGGCCCCACGGCCCTGTGGCTCTGCCGCCGCTATGTACTCCGCCTGTTCTTGTCCCGCTTTCGCCTGCCAGCGAAGAAACCGTTTCCAAAAGGCGTGAAAATCCCGGTACAGTCGCTCCTGGTCAGTCATTATTTCCCGGTAGGTCAGTGTGACCCATAATGCCCGCTCCGGGTCCGTCAGATTGGCATTTATGAGGTCTCTGAGGTTGCGAAGGGTCTGCGCCACGCTTGCCGTGTTCTCCGCCCGGTTTTCCGTGTGTTGGAACTCTTTGATTTCTCCCGTCCGTTTGTCCAGGTATTCGTCCGCCGACAATTTCTCTATGGTGATTTCCGGCGCTCCCTGTTCGCTGTGCCGCACCTCTATCACGTTGCCGCATACCTTCACTGTCACCGGCGCTTTCGGGGTAGGCCGTTCATTTTCTATCCGCTGTATCCGCATCCTGCCTCCTATCCTTGCGGCCTAATGTTTATAAATAATCAAGTTAAGGAGCAGCCCCGTTGGGGCCGCTCCGGGGCGGGCGGCTATGCCTCCGGCCCGCCGCCTCGCCCCTGGCGGTTGGTCATCTGGTCACTAACTCCCGGATGGCCTCTTTCACATCATCCATGCGCCGTATGCGTGGCGATACCACCTCAAACAGTCCCTTGCCGTCCATGTACGCTATCCCGTGTCCCAGCCCGCCCACGTAGTCCTCGGGGATTAGCTTCGCCTCATCCCCGAACATCATGGTTGCCGCTTCCCGTGAGGAAAAACGCCCCCACCAGACCCGACACCCGAACTGGTCACGTGCTCCGCCGCTGGGCAGGATACTCTGATCCGGACGTTGAGTACAGAGAACGCAGTAACCTCCCACTCCTCTGGAGAGAAACAGGGCGTTCATCAGCCATACCTCACACTTGGGCGCAAGACGGGCCTCTGGTTTCTTACTTCTGTCCATGACTTGAGTGTAGCTGATGAATGAGGCGTATTCATCGAAAACCGCCACCACCGGGGAGCGGTCTGGATTGTCCCGCAGGCGGCTTTCCATTTCTTCCCCGAACTCTTGCAGTCCAACGGCACACCTATCATGGAAATAATATCGTGCGTTGGGGATGCCCCGCAGATAATGAAAATCGTCTGAACCCTTAAAATCCATCAGCCACAGCCGGGTCATATCCGGCATATACCTCCATATTTTGGCAATCATCAGCATAAGACTGTATGACTTTCCAGCACCACTATTCCCGCCTACCAGCCAGTGATGCTGTGTCGTGCTGCTGGTGTCCCAGCCGAGAAAGGCCGGGACACCAGCGGACAGCTTCTTGGCGTCTAAAAAGACAGGAATGGTGGGCAGCTTATCAAAAGTCACGGTCATCCGCATCTGCCATACGCTGGCGGCGCTTGATAAGCTCACGGCGGCGCTGCTCAATCCTCGGCAACGCTCTTTCTGTCTGCAAGACCACCTCAACGAGTAGGTAGTTCCCCCCGTTTTTCACTGCGTAAACGAATGGAGCGTGGCCGTTGCGGAGCAGCAGAGGGTACGCCTTGGCGTAACGGTTGACCTTCTTCTGAAGGTCCTCCTGGAACTGAGCAATTACGCCGGCGTTCAGCGGATTGCTGGTATCCACCTCGAACTGATGATAGGCGATACCGCCCTCAATCCGCCACTGGCTCTCCCGGCTCGTCTGGATGGACTGCGGGTCACGGGGACGGCGGACAGGCGTATTGTCAGACACGTCAATCAGGGCGCTGCAAACACACATCGTCAGGTCCTCGTGTACTTCATCAGCATCTTGGTCGATTGTCGCAATCTCAACCTCGGTATCGGGGTTAGAAATGATGGACTTCCCCTTTTTCACATGGTGGATGACGAAGGCCACGATGATGGCGGGGATGATGAGCCATTCCCAAAAGTACGCAGCCAGCGCACACACACCGACAACAACAGCCGACATACCGCCCGTGAAGCCCACGACAAGCAGAGCATTGACCATCACTCGGGATGCGTCCTTCTCCTGTATGCCTGCCCCGATTTCGGAGCATAGGCCATCATAAGTCTCCGCAATCCACGATGTCACGCCTTCAAATAAATCGTTCACAAAAAATCACTCCTTCCAAATGCGTGGGCCGAAACAACGAAGGCGGTGTGTCCTCGTTGTCCGGCTAGGTTGGTGGGTCAACTCTTACCAGAGCTGACTACTATGGCCCGGTCAGCGGTGGCGCTGATGCCCAGGCCGTTCTTGCCCTGGTAAGGATGGGCCTTGAAGCCCTCAAAGCGGACCCTGATAAAATTTCCAGCCAGACAGGCCGCAGCCACTTCCTCTGCGCTCACGGCGGGGGTGGCCTCCGGGGTCCTGACGGTCAGAGGGGCGCAGGCATTTTGGAGCATGAGCACCGTGTAACGGGTGCCTACCCTCGCACCGGGGCGGCGCTTCCCGTCTGGGCCGTCCACCCACTCAACATCGTCCGCCACCTCGGTCACGATTGGGGTCGTGGTCCCGGTGGACTGGTCAACTGTAAGTGCAATGTTAATTTTCGGCATTTTCTTCACCTCCTTTGCGAGAAGGTACAAAAAACATCCCTTCCGCAAGGAAGGGATGTAAAAAAACAGACCACTCCCTTGCGAACAAACCCATTTTGTCGTACAAAATCGGTTTATCGCTCAGGCGATCTGTCTGGTGACTGTTTTTCAAGCCGTCGTCGAGGTCATCGCTTGGCAAACGATATTTTTTTGTCCGCGTATATCATAGCTAACAACTATGTCTAAAATATGAATAAACTATATCTAAAATGTAAAACCAAACATCTGTTGGTTCGATTGAGACAATAGGATAGTGATGTGCAAAGCGGCTGGCGATTGGTTCAATCGTCAGCCGCCTTGGGAAACTATATCTTTTATCGCTCATTTATTCCTTGGTCAGCTCAAATTCATACCCGCCAAGCTCGATATACAGGGTATCGCCCACAATGCCATATGGGGCGTCCAGGTCTGCGCTCACAAGGCCGCCCACGGTGGCGGTCAGGGTCAGGGCGTTTTCTCCGGTAACTTCATAGCTGAAGGTATCGCCCCCCAGGGTCAGGCCCAGCCCGGACAGATACAGCACTCCGTCACTCCCGAATTTCAGGCCCACGCCGTCTTTATTGCTCCAGGTCCCCACCAGCGCCTCCGCTGGGTCCGCCGCTGGCTCTGTCTGTCCGGGGATTGGCTGATTTGTGTCTTGCTCCCGGCTTCCCAGCATGGACAGGACGAACAGCGCCAGGACCAGCAAGGCGGCGACTACCGCCCCGGCAACGACCAGCAAGGTGCGCTTATTCAGCGTAACGGTTGCGGCGGCTTTGGCCGGGGTGGGTGGGACAGCCGGGGTTATCTCCTGACCGCAGGAAGGGCAGAAGCGCCCATCCACCGGCAGTTCCTTTCCGCAGTTTGGGCAGTACATCTCTCAGCCCTCCCCACTGTCCAGGGGCTTCCCGCACTCCTGGCAGAACTTTGCCCCGGCCTTGTTCTGGTGGCCGCAGGAGGGGCAGCGGCCCGGAGCTTGGACCGGCTTCCCGCAGCCGGAGCAGAACTTGGCCTTGGGGTCATTCACTACGCCGCAGTCACAGGGGATGCCTCGAATTTCCGGAGGCAGCTTCTCCGCCAGCTTTTGAGCGGCAGCCTTGCCCTGCGCCTGGAGCCTCTGCGCCCCCTCCGTCACAGTCTGGACAGCGGCATTCACCTCGGCGGGGACGGCCTTCTTCCGTTTCAGAAGCAGCACAGCCAGAACGACGGCAACTACCACTACGGCACCCACAGCCACAGGTACTACTGGGAAACTTCTAGAAACGTCCGAACCATCTTCCGGGGTCCAGTACGGATTTTTAAAGATACCGTAGCTAGTGCCTTGTCTAACGTAGCAGATAGGGCCCCACTCGAAGGTATCATCCATAGTATAGCTGCTTGCGATAAACCCCACTTCATCATACTGGAGCGGCACCACGGTCTGTCCATTCTTGTTGATGAAGCCGTACTTATTGTATCCATCCTGGTCACGCTTTGCTACGGAAGCAAGGCCGTCCGAGAAGTAAGATGCATCATCATATTCAAATGAAATAGCTGTCTGACCCGAAGTATCAATGAAGCCATACTTGCCAGCCTCATCAGCCACAGAGGCCAGCCCCTCCGCAAACGACCCACTCCACGTGCCCTTACTATAATACTCAGCTGGTATTATTAACTGACCGGTCTTATCAATAAAGCCAATCTTGGAATCCGCATCCGTTTCAATAGCAGCCAAGCCATCTGAGAACATCCCAGCACTGTGATATTCCAGGGGTATCACAACCTGGCCGGTTGTATCGATATAGCCCCATTCCCCATTTATCTGTACAGCTGCCAGACCGTCAGAAAAAGGAAAAGCGGCATCGTACTCTATTGGTAGCACCACTTGACCAGTCTTATCAATGTATCCCCATTTCCCGTTATCGTCGTCATGCGCAATTGCAAGACCTTCCTGAGAAAAACTCGCCCATATACCATACGTGGTAGAAAACACAACCTGACCCGTTGTGTCAATACATTGACTCCGTCCGTATTCATCCCATACAATTGTCAGGCCGTCCGAGAAAGAAAAACCCGCTTGATATGCCAGAGGAATCGCTAATTGTCCAGTCTGGTCAATAAAACCTGTCCTCCACTCTGTATCCATGACCATAGCTAAGCCATCGGTAAAACCAAATACCGCAGCATATCCTACGTCCTCTCCTGTGGACAAGTCAAATGTAGAGAAATCCCCTGTCTCTAGATCACGTACTGTGAGCCAATTAAGTGTTTCGTTGTAACTACACGGCATCCCTGGTCGGGACAGCCAGGTAATCTCCGGTCCTTTTTCTTCTGCGGCAAGGACTGGAGTGGTCATGCCTACAGTCAGGGCAAGCGCCAGGGATAGGGCGGTGACTTCTTTCTTCATATATGCGGCCTCCTGTGTTTTTGCTTCTCTTGCGTCGGGACCCTTGGGGGGCGGCTGCCCCCCGCAGGCCCTTCTGCAAGAGGTAAGAAAAAATGCTGTGCGGAGTATAATATCCCCACACAGCACATCAAACTGCAACACAGCCGCCAAAACCCTCTTGCCAGAATGGGGCAGAGAAGGTTATAATAACAGCGTGGTACGGAATTTCCGTTGTGTGGGTGGTCACGTCACCCGCATAGGGCCTCAGGTGTTCGCTGCACCTGGGGTCCGCCGCATTATTTCTGTACCTCTTGGCTCCCATTTTACCCTGTTCGAGCAAAATTGACAAGCCCTTTTTTCACTTTCTATGCCCGCCCCCCGTTTTGCTTCCACAGTGGAGCAAGATGGGGGCCGTCTTTTGTTGTTCAGAAGGGGCGGCGCTCTGTCCCGGAGGCCGGGAAGCCCGCCACGGGTCCGCCCTGGGCGCTGGCCGACAGGTTCAGCAGGGCGGGGAACAAGGTGGGTACGCTCCTTCGCAATCCCCCGCCGGTTGGTGGTGGTGACTTGTGGCCTCGTTCCCGTGGGAATTGCTGTCGCTCTGACGCCCTGCGGGGCGTAGGGCGGGGACGAGGGCCAGAACACACAGACCTAGGCCCAGAGGCCGGGAGAGACATAAAGAGACAGGGGGCCGACTTTCTTAGTCGGTCCCCTGTTTTTTTGTCACCACTTGCCCGTCTGCCTTTCCTGTCTCGCCACTTCTTTATAGGACACAGGCAGACTGCACCGGGCCCTTTTTTGGTATTTTCATTTGCTTTTATAGTTCCTGGTATGTGGGCACATTCTCCTGTTTTCGATAAAATAAAAGTTTCAGATCAAAAAAAGGAGGACGGAACGTGGCTGGAACAATCTACGGCTATATCCGAGTCAGTACCCGGGAACAGAACGAAGACCGGCAGCGGCTGGCTCTGGCTGCCCTGCCGGTGCCGAAGGAGAACATCTATATGGACAAGCAGTCCGGCAAGGACTTTGAGCGCCCCCAGTACCGACGGCTGGTGCGCCGCCTGCGGCGGGATGATCTTCTGTATGTCAAAAGCATCGACCGACTGGGGCGCAACTACAGCGAGATTCTGGAACAGTGGCGCATGCTCACCAAGGAAAAGGGCGTGGACATCGCCGTACTGGACATGCCCCTTCTGGACACCCGGCGAGGCAAGGATTTGATGGGCACCTTTCTCAGCGACATTGTGCTCCAGGTGCTCTCCTTCGTGGCGGAAAACGAGCGCGACAACATCCGCCAGCGGCAGGCGGAGGGTATCGCGGCAGCCAAGGCCCGGGGCGTACGCTTTGGCCGCCCTCCCCTTCCCCTCCCAGACAATTTCCACATGCTCCATCAGGCCTGGCGGGGCCAAAAAATAACACTCCGACAGGCGGCCAGGGCCTGCGGAATGCCCACAGGGACCTTCTATTCCAAGGCAATAAAACTGGAAACACCGGACTAAACAAATGGAGGTATTTCCGAAAATTTGAAAACCTGTACTTTTTTAAAAATTTAACTCTGTCCCCATATTTCCGAATATGCTGCGTGTTTTACAAGAAATCAATTAGTAGCAACAAGTTATATAAATCATAAAATGAAGCTGAAAAAGTACACTTTTTCAAACAATTAAAGCTGGTTTTGAGATTCTCTGTTCTCCAATCTTTAATCGGAGCAATTTGGGTTCAAATTAAGCCTTTGCTACAATTTTTTTAATTTTAAAAGGTACACGTTTTCAAACAGAAAGGAGGGCGCGGCGTAGCAGCCAATTCGCGTTCAAGGATGCATCTGTCATGAGAGATAGAGAATAAAGGAGAACATACCTTATGAGAACACAGGAAAAGCGTGCAACACGGTTTCGCTCTATCCAGACCTCACTTCTATTCGTTATCGTACCGGCAGTTATTATATCCATGGCAGTCCTCTCGCTGATGGGATACCTGAGCTCCAAGGCTATCATCCAAACCAGCGCAGGCACCGAAATGTCCCAGTGCCTTTCGGTAGCCATGGGTTCCATCGAAATGTCGCTGTCCAATAACCGCATGGTTGCTGAAACTATGGCGCGCGGCGTGGAGGCTATCCAAAGGCAGGCTGTAAAGGGGGATCAGACCGCGTCAGATTGGGATGCGGCAGCCTATCAGGAAATTCTGACCTCCTTTGTGGGGAGCAACCCGGAGACGTTCGGCGGCGGGATTTGGTTCGAGCCCTACCAGTACCGACCGGAGCAGCGGTATTTCTCTCCCTATTGCATGCGCCAGAATGGAGCCGTCACTTATGTAGACAACTATTCTCTGGGGGAGGGCGTCTATTATACCGACCAGGATTGGTACACAAACGCCGCCAATACCACTCAAAAGTCCGTTTGGTCTGCTCCATATTACGATGAATTTGCCCAGATTTCCATGGTGACCTCCTCCGCCCCGATCTACGACGAGACCGGCCGCTTTCTGGGAGTCGCCACAGCGGATATTGACCTGACTCAGATGCAGCAGATGGTACTCTCGCTGGACGTTGTGGCCAACGGCCGTGCCTTTCTGATTGATGATACCGGGGTATACATTGCAGACGAGGACAGCGAGAAGCTCCTGTCCGCCAACATATTGGAGGATGACAACCCTTCATTCGCCGCGCTTGGGCGGCAGATTCTGAGCCAGCAGGAGGGCTCCGGCAGCTACACGGCAGACGGTCAAACCTATCTGGCCTGGTACCGCCAGATCCCGGACAGCGGCTGGTATATCGTCACCACAGCCTCGGAGCAGGAGCTGATGGCGGACGCCCATACGCTTGGCATCACGCTTTCCATCCTGTGCGCGGTATTTGCCGCCCTTCTGTTTTTCATCCTTCTGGCCTATCTCCGGCGGAGCATCGTCCGGCCCCTCCACACCCTCCAGGCTACCACACAGAAAATCGCGGACGGAAACCTGTCTGTGGAGATCCCGCGCAACTCCAAATATGAATTTGGGTCTGTAAGCCTTTCCCTGGAGCAGATGGTGGAGCGGTTAAGGCTGTATATTGATTACATCTCCGAGATATCTGCTGTTCTGACCCAAATGGCGGACGGAGACTTTTCCTTTGCCCTCCAGCATGATTACGCCGGAGAATTCTCCTCCATCAAGGAGGGGCTCCTCAACACGAGAGGCCGGGTATCCGATGCACTGAAATCCATCGCGTCGTCTGCGGACCAGGTGAGCTCCGGAGCAGAACAAATTGCCATCAGCGCCCAGTCCCAGGCGCAGGGAGCCACCGAGCAGGCATCCAGCGTCCAGCAGTTGGCTGCCATGATGTCGGAAATGGAGCACGATGTCGATCTGAACACGGAAAAAATCACTGAGGTCAACCAAAAAATGCAGGAGGTTTCACAGGAGGTTCAGGAGGGCGGCCGCAAAATGGAGCGCATGCTGACGGCTATGGATGAGATCACCTCTACCTCCAATGAAATCGGGCAGATTGTCAAAAATATTGAGGATATCGCCTTCCAGACCAATATTCTCGCCCTGAACGCGGCGGTAGAGGCCGCCCGTGCCGGCAGCGCCGGAAAAGGCTTTGCAGTGGTGGCGGACGAGGTACGGAGCTTAGCCGGCAAGACCGCAGCGGCATCCAAGGAAACTGCGGAGCTGATCGCCAATGCCCTCTCAGTGGTGGAGAAGGGCAAGGCTCTCGCCGATGAAACCGCCGCTTCCTTCCGACTCGTCACCCAAGGGGTTACCCTGGCGTCCGACAGCGCCCAGGTCATCAGTGAGCTCTCCCAACAGCAGAAGTCTTCCATTCACCAGGCCAAGGCAGGATTTGACCAGATCTCCAGTGTTGTACAGACCAGCTCCGCTACGGCGGAGGAGAGCGCCGCCGCCAGCGAGGAGCTGTCCGGACAGGCTGAGCTGTTGAAGGAGCAGGCTGCGAAATTCAGGCTGCATACCGAGGAACTGTAACCGTCCTTCCCCCGCCGGAGTCTTGTGGCAGGCTGTACAGACCCTCCCTCCCCTTCCAGAACTTCTGCATTGAAATGCTCCTACTGTTTTAGTATGATAACACCACAGCCCGCGCCGGACGCCGGCCGGGACGTTCAACAAAAAGGAGCATCATCTATGCGAAAGATTCCTGCCGCCCTGCTCTCCCTGGCCCTGACGGCCTCCCTGACCGCCCCGCTGGCCTCGGCCGCCGGAACCGGAAGCACTCTGCCGGAGCTGGACGGCCACTGGAGCCAGTCCGCCTTCGAGCGCTGGCACGCCTACGGCATTGTAGAGGGTGACAGCCGCGGCATGCGTCCCGACGCCAACATGACCGTGGGCGAGTTTGCCGCCATTCTGAGCCGCGCGATGGGCTACACCGAGACTGTGGAGAACCCCTATGCCGATCTGAAGGGCACCGAATGGTACGCCCCCTACATCCTCCAGCTCACCGCCGCCGGGATTCTCCAGGGCGACGGCACCAACTGCAACGCCGAGGAGCCCATGAACCGGGAGCGGGCCACCGTGCTCTTTGCCCGGGCCCTGGGCATCCGTCCCACCGCCCAGCCGGATCTGAGCGGCTTTGTGGACGGCAAGGACGCCGCCGACTGGTCGGCCGGGTACATTGACGCCATGGCGAAGGATGGCATCATCCAGGGCGTGGGCAACCAGACTCTGGCCCTCGGGTCCAGCATCACCCGCGGCTCCGTGGTCAAAATACTGGACAGCTCCGTGGCCGAATATGCCGTGGAGGAGGGCGCCACCATCGACCAGGATGTGGACGGCATCCTGCTGGTGGCCGCCGATGATATCACCGTGGACGGCGCCGCCGTGTCCGGCAATCTGCTTGTAGCCCCCAAAGCCGGCGAGGCCAATCTGACCGTGAAGAACGCCAGGCTGGAGCGGGATCTGCGGGTTTCCACCCACGGCGCCACTCTGACTGTGGCCGATTCCCAGGTGGAGGGCGACGTGGCCCTCTCCGGTGACCGCGCCAGCCTGACCCTGGGCAGCGGCGCGCAGCTTGCCCGTCTGGCTGTGGACGGGGCCGGCAGCTCCGTGTCCGTGAAGAGCGGCGCCTCTGTGGAGACCCTGACCGCCCGCGCCGCCGTCAAGGTGGACAACCAGGGCGCCATTAACAAGGCGGAGGTACAGGCCGACAACGTGGTGCTTGACGGCAAGCGGCCCGCCCACGTGGAGGTCGCCGACGATGTGGCCCCGCCCCAGAACAGTGAGGGCGAGGAGGTCACCGGCTCCGAGGACAGCCAGGAACCCGGCCAGGGTGGCGGCGGTTCCGGCGGGGGCGGCGGCTCCGTGTCTGAGGAGGCCGTAGCCGGCATCGTAGGCGTCCGCCCTGTGGATCAGGACGGGGTCGAGGAGGACATGCCCTCCGTCACCGCCAAGGCCACCAAGAAAACCGGGGAGAATTTTGTCCGCATCGCCCTGTCCACCGACGGCGTGGTGCCCATCCACCAGAGCGAGGGTGCCGGCAAGGGCGCCTGGGTGGGCGTGGCCATCGAGGCCCCCGAGGGCTATGAGCAGGGCACCTTCCAGTACCACTTCGGCACCGAGGCCAGCGCCGAGGCCACCCAAAGCGCGGCCATCACGGAGGACTCCTCCATCGGCCAGGGCAAGTATGCGGTGTTCTTCCTCAACGCCTCCTCCACCGCGCCCAAGACCCACATCACCGTGAAGTGGGAGGGACAGGAGGCCGTGCAGTACGTGGTGGACCTGTCCGGCGTGCAGACGCCCGCCGTCAAGCTGACCGGCGTGACCGTCTCCACCCACGAGATGCCCTCCGGGGTCTCCTCCACCGCCGAGGGCCTGAGCTTTGACGGCAGCACCGCCCTGGTGCAGAACGGCGGCAGCGGCACCCTGACCCACACCCAGGTGGCCTCTATGGGCGGCGGCGGCGAGTATACCGTCTACTACACCGTGCCCCAGGCCATCCCCGGCGGCACCCTCCAGTTTGACAAAATTGCCCGCTCTGTCAACGGCGGCAAGTGGAACACCTGGGCCATGCCCAGCACCACCGAGGCCAATGCCGGCTCCGGCTGGTGGACCCGTGACGGCGAGAACTACTACTTCAAGTGGGGCGCCGTCTTCGCCGAGGAGGCGGAGGGGAGCTACCGGCTCAAGGACGGCGGCGTCTTTGACTACACCCTCTGCTTTATCGACACCGACGGCTCCCAGGACAATATCATCGCCACCTATACCTTCCAGATCGACCTGAGCGGCTACACCATCACTGCCGACGAATAATCTCCGAAGTGCCCCGGACAACGTCCGGGGCACTTTCTTTTCCCGCGGGCCTGTGGTATTATTAAGGGGTGAAAGGAGGCGCTGCCATGGCGTCACGCAGAAAACTTCCCCTTGTACTTTTTCTGATCACCCTCGTCCTTCTGGCCGGGGCGGTCGTTCTGCTCCTGCGGGGGCGTCCCGTCACGCTGGAGCGCATCGCGGCCCGGCAGGGCTACGCCATCACCGGCCAGGAGGAGGCCACCGTCACCCTCACCCTTTCCAGGGAGCAGATGCCGGAGGGCTTTCCCGAGGAGGTCCCCATCAGCCAGGCTGAGGGAGAGCTGAAGCTCCCCCTGCTCCAGGACGGGGACACCACCTTCTATCTCACCGCCTTTGCCCGGTCTGACGAGGACCCCGGCACCCTCTACGCCGTCATTCAGCCGGAGCATCAGCTCTCCCGGGAAGGGGGACAGCTTCTCCTCCCCTACCGGATTGACGAGGACGGCGGCATCACCGCCCAGCTCCGGGTTTCCGACCTGCCCGTGCAGGCCGACGGAGAGGACCGCCCCGATGCGGCCCGGCTGGCCAGCCAGGGCCCAGGTGAACAGTTCGCCCTGTATGTAGACCGGGCTCTCTTTCTCCGCTCCGACACCATCACCATCCAGCTCGGCAGCTTCTACCGTCTGACCTATGCGCCCGCCTGATTGGGGATTGGAGGTTTTTTTGTCCACTCTGCTGATTAAAAACGCCCGCTACATCGTCTCCTGCGACGACACCGACCGCCTGTATGAGCGGAGCAATCTGTTCATCCGGGACAACGCCATCGAGTACATCGGCCCCGAGCTGCGGCAGGCCGACCAGGTCATCGACGCCTCCCGCATGGTGGTCTACCCCGGCCTCATCAATACCCATCACCACCTATACCAGCTCTTTTCCCGCAATCTGCCCGAGGTGCAGCGGATGGAGCTCTTTCCCTGGCTGGTGACGCTGTACGATGTGTGGAAAAACCTGGACGAAGAGGTGGTGGCCACCTCCAGCCTGGTGGGCATGGCGGAGCTGCTCAAGACGGGGTGCACCACCTGCTTCGACCACCACTATGTCTTCCCCGCCCGGGCGGGGGATCTGATCGGCGCCCAGTTCCGGGCGGCTGAGCTGGTGGGCATGCGCTTCCACGCCTCCCGTGGCTCCATGGATCTCTCCCAGAAGGACGGCGGCCTGCCGCCGGACAGCGTGGTACAGACCATCGACCAGATTTTGGCCGACTCGGAGCGGCTGGTGCGGGTGTGGCACGACCCGTCCCGCTTCTCCATGCGCCAGGTAGCCCTGGCCCCCTGCTCCCCCTTCTCCGTGTCCACCGACCTGCTGCGGGAGAGTGCGCGCCTGGCCCGCTCCCTGGAGGTACGGCTGCACACCCACGTGGCGGAGACCAGGGACGAGGAGCAGTACACCCTGGAGCGGTTCGGCCTGCGCCCCCTTGCCTACCTGGAGGGGCTGGGCTGGACCGGCCCCGACGTGTGGTATGCCCATGGCATCCACTTCAACGATGACGAGCTGAAGGCGCTGGCCGCCACCGGCACCGGCGTAGCCCACTGCCCCATCTCCAACATGAAGCTCTCCTCCGGTGTGTGCCGGGTGCCTGAGATGCTCCGCCTGGGGGTGCCGGTGGGTCTGGCGGTGGACGGAGCCGCCTCCAACGACGGCTCCAACCTGCTGGAGGAGCTGCGGGTGTGCTACCTGCTCCACCGCCTCCAGTCCAGCCAGAACGCCCCCACCGGGTACGACATCCTCAAGCTGGCCACCCGCGGCTCCGCCCGCCTGCTGGGCCGGGACGACATCGGCTGCCTGGCCGCCGGCATGGCCGCCGACTGCTTCCTGATCAGCCTGGACCGCATTGAGCTGGCGGGCGCCCAGTTCGACCCCCTCTCCCTGCTGGGGACGGTGGGGCTCAAGGGCCCGGTGGATTATACCATCGTCAACGGCGTGGCCGTGGTGCAGAACGGGGAGCTGGTGACCGCCGACGAGGGGGAGCTGGCCGCCCGGGCCAATGCGGCGGTGTGCCGCTACCTGGGCCGTTGCTGAGCCCACGCCCGGAGGCCGGACGGTTTTTCTCCGCCCGGCCTCCGTTTTTTGTGCAGTTCGGCGCTTGTATTTCTGCCTCACAGGAGTAAAATGGTAGAGCTATGTAAAATTCATGTAAAGGAGGCGGGAGAATGCCGGAACAGGCACCGGCCCGCAGCAGCCTGCTCTTTTCCCGCGACGCACTGCTGCGGCTCATCATTCCCCTGGTCATTGAGCAGCTTCTGCTGATGACTGTCGGCATGGCGGATACCGTCATGGTCACCACCTCCGGCGAGGCCGCCGTATCCGGCGTCTCGCTGGTGGACAACATCAATACACTCATCATTCAGGTCTTTTCCGCCCTCTCCACCGGCGGCGCGGTGGTGGTCTCCCAGTATCTGGGGCGGCAGGACACCGACAACGCCAAGGCTGCCTCCAAGCAGCTTCTGTACGCCATGTGCGCCCTGTCCCTGCTGCTGATGGGGGCCGCGCTGGTCCTCCGGCAGCACATTCTGGCGTTGATCTTCGGCCGCGTGGAGGCCGACGTGATGGAGAACGCCCTGGTCTATTTCCTGCTCACCGCCACGGCCTATCCCTTCATGGGCATTTACAACGCCGGGGCCGCCCTGTTCCGGGCCATGGGCAACAGCAAGGTGTCCATGTTCTGCTCCCTGGTTGTGAATGTAATCAACATCACAGTCAATGCGGTGCTGATCTTCGGCTTCGGCATGGGGGCCGCCGGCGCCGGTATCGGCACCCTGGTCTCCCGCATCGCGGCGGCCGTCATTATCATGGCGCTGCTCAACCACCCCGACCATGTGCTCCGGGTGGAGGGTCTGTTGCGTTTTGAGTTGCGGGGTGCCATCGTCAAGCGCATCCTATTTATCGGCATCCCTAACGGTATGGAAAACGGCATGTTTCAGGCAGGCAAGCTGATGGTCCTCAACCTGATTACCACCTTCGGCACTTCCGCCGTGGCCGCCAACGCCATCGCCAACAGTGTGGCCGGGGTCATCAATGTGCCCGGCATGGCCCTGGGACTGGCCATCATTACCGTCATCGGCCAGTGTATGGGGGCTGGCGAGACAGGGCAGGCGGTCTACTACACCAAGCGTCTCGTGGGGGCCAGCTATCTTTGCATGCTGGTCATGAGCGCCGCCCTCTTCTTCTCGGCTGGGGGACTGGTCACCCTGTTTCACCTGAGCCCAGAGGCCTGCACCATGGCTGCCCAAGTGCTCCGGGCCTGCGCCGTAGGCAACGTCCTGTTCTGGCCCCTGGCCTTCACCCTTCCCAACTCCCTGCGGGCGGCTGGGGACGCCATCTTCACTATGGCGGTCTCCCTGGGCTCCATGTTTGTCTGCCGGGTGGTGCTCAGCTATGTGTTTGCCTGCGCCTGGGGCCTGAACCTGGGACTGCTTGGGGTATGGCTCGCCATGATCGCCGACTGGGTGGTACGGGCCGCATTCTTCCTGTTCCGCTACTGGCGGGGCAGATGGAAACGCATCCGCGTGATTTGACTGCACAAGGAGGGAATCGCATGGAACGCTTCCAAGATCCGGAGCGGCTGGCGGCCCTGTTTGCCCGCTGCCGGATTCCCGAGCGCCTTCCCTGGACCGCCGCCTATCCCTGGACACTTCAGTACTATGAGAAGGGAGAATACCTCTGCCGCCTGCGGGAACCCATGGAGAGCCTCTACCTGCTTCTGGAGGGCGGCATCCAGACCAGCCTGACCAACGCCGCCGGCCGCACCCGGCTGGTGGCCACCGCCCAGCCGGGGGAGCTGGTGGGCGGCGACGTAGAGGTGGTGCTGGGCAACGTCCAGGCCACCACCGACCAGCGCGCCCAGGAGGACGGCGCGCTATGTGCGGCCCTCCCACTGGCGGAGTACCGGGAGGCTCTATGCTCCGACCTGGGGTTTCTGCGCTATGCCTCCCGGCGGCTGGCCCGCATTGTGGTAATGAATACCTTCCGCGCCACCAACGACCTGCTGCTTCCGCTGGAAAACCGTCTGGCCGCCTATCTGCTCTCCCAGGCGGAGGACGGCTGGTTCCATGGCACCCTGACCCGCACCGCCGAGACGCTGAGCACCAGCTACCGGCAGCTTACCCGGGTGATGAGCCGCTTTGCCCAGGCCGGATACCTCCGCCGTACCCCCGAGGGCTGGCGTCTGGAAGAGCCCGACGCGCTGCAGGCCCTGGCCGAAAGCGTGGAGCCCTCCCGCATTCTCTGAAAAAAGCCCCGCCGTTCCGATGGAACGGCGGGGCACTTTTCTTTCCTGGGGTAGGACATATGGCCTACCTTCCAGTGGAGAACATCTGCTAAAGTACAGGTATACTCCGTTACCGCTTTCCCTTGTCGTAGGGGATGCCCTCCGCCTTGGGAGCCCTGGACTTCTTGGAGGTGAAGGCCAGAACGACCAGCGTGATAATATAGGGCAGCATCCGGTAGAAGTGGGGGCTGATGCCGAGCTCGGCCAGCAGGAATACACCGTCGCCGTTGATGTCGATGCTGGCATAGGAGGCGGCGATGCACTTGAACAGGCCGAACAGCAGGGCCGCGCCGGCGATGTTCAAAGGTTTCCAGTTGCCGAAGATCATAACGGCCAGCGCTAGGAAGCCGAAGCCGGCCACGTCGCCGGTAGAGGCGCAGTTGGCGGTGGTGAGAGCGTAGACGAAGCCACCCATGCCCGCCAGCGCACCAGAGATTGTGGTGCCGGCGTAGCGCATCACATAGACGTTGATGCCCAGGGAGTCGGCCGCCTGTGGATTCTCACCACAGGAGCGCAGCCGCAGTCCGAAGCGGGTCTTGTAGAGCAGGATGGACAGCACCACAAACAGGATAATACAGATGTAGGTGGCCAGATATGCCTTGTTGATGAAGGTGTCCCCGAAGAAGCCCATTTCGTCGCTGCGGCCGTAGCCGAAGAAGCTCTTTTTGAGCATGAACCAGCTTGCCGCGTCGCCCTCCGCCATCTGCAGGGTGTTCTGGTTGGCGATGATGCGGATGAAGAACAGCACCAGGGCGGGGGCCATCAGGTTCAGTGCGGTACCGCCGATGGTCTGGTCCGCCTTCAGGTTGACCGAGGCAAAGGAGAGCAGCAGGGAGAACACTGCGCCCAGGATGGCCGCCACCAGCATGGCAAGCAGCATGAAGCCCTGGAGCGCCACCCAGTCCCCAGCCGCCTTGGCCTCGGAGAAGATACCCGCCTTCTGGGTCACGTTGACAAAGAGGACACCCGCGAACGCGCCGAAGATCATAATGCCTTCCAGGGCCAGGTTGATAATGCCGCTGCGCTCAGCAAACACGCCGGCCAGCGCCACGATCATCAGCGGGACGGCATAGATCAGGGTCTGCTGAATGAGGAACGTCATGCCGACTCGCCTCCTTTCTCCACTTCTGCGCCACCTCCGCCCTCCGGCGGTTTGGCCGCCGCCTCTGCCGCGGGCAGGGCAGCCTTGCTCCGGCGCTTCCGCTGGCCGCTGATGAACATCTTGATGACCAGGGAGAAAGCGCTGAGGTAGACGATGATGGCGATGATGACATCGGTGATATACTCATTGTAAGCCGTCAGGTTGGTAAGCTGCAGACCCACAATATCCAGCATGGACATGAAGCATCCGGTAAAGATCACACCGATGGGATTGCTGACGGCCAGCAGGGCCACGGGAATGCCATTGAAGCCGGTGGCGGGAAGGGTCTGGTAGGTAGACCAGAAAAACTCCGTGTTGCCCGACAGGTAGTACAGGGAGGCGGCCGCGCCGGACAGGGCCCCGGCGATGGCCATGGACAGGACGATGTTCCGCTTGTCGGCAATGCCGGCGTACCGGGCCGCGTGGCGGTTGGCGCCGCAGGCCTTGAGCTCGTAGCCCAGGGTGGTCTTGTTCATAAGGATATAGATCAGAATTGCGATACCGATGGCAATCAGGATGCCGCCATTGACCTGAGAGTTGGGGAACAGTTTGTCCAGACCCAGCTTGGCGGTCTCCACACCATTGAAACTGGTCTTGTAGATATAGGCAGTCTTGGTGTTCTCCACGTGATTCTGGAGGCTCTCAAACAGGCTGCCCTTGTCGAACAGCCAGGTCACCAGGTTGGCGGCGATCCAGTTGGTCATGATGCAGGCCAGCACCTCGTTGATGTTGAGGAAGGCCTTCACCAGTCCGGGGATACAGCCCCACAGGGCGCCGGCCAGCATGCCGCCCAGGAAGGCAATGAGCCACACCAGCGGAGCTGGAACCGTTTCAGTGGGGATGGTGAGTGCCAGAATCAGGGTGGCGGCGGTGCCCATCAGGTACTGGCCCGGCGCGCCGATGTTGAACAGGCCGGTCTTGAAGGCCACAGCCACCGACAGGCCGGTAAGGATCAGCGGGGTGGCCCGGAAGAGCATGTTGCCCAAGTTCGTGGAGTTAAAGCCGAAGGTCAGCGTGCCCGCCGCGTCGCGTCCGGTGCTGAACAGGCCGCCGAACACCAGGCGGATGCCCTCCCACGCGCTGTTCAGCCCCAGGGACGGGTTGGCGGCACCCACGATGATGATAATCAGCGCACCCACCACCATGCCGATGAGGATGGAGATCAGTGAGGCCAGTACAGACTTGGTGCCGTCTTTGCCCCACAGGTTGGAAAGCTTCTGCTTCACGCCCCCTCGCCCTCCTTTTTCATTCGTTTTGCGCCGGCCATATAGAGGCCCAGCTCCTGGACGTCGGTGGCGGCGGGATCCAGCTCGCCCACGATCTCGCCCTCATACATCACGAGGATGCGGTCGGACAGGCTCATGACCTCGTCCAGCTCCAGAGAGACCAGCAGCACCGCCTTGCCCTTGTCCCGCTCGGCCACCAACTGGCTGTGGATGTACTCAATGGCGCCCACGTCCAGGCCGCGGGTGGGTTGCACCGCCACAATCAGCGGCTTCTCCCGGTCGACCTCGCGGGCAATGATGGCCTTCTGCTGGTTGCCGCCGGACATAGAGCGGGCAATGGTCACCGGCCCCTGTCCGGAGCGCACGTCGTACTGCTCGATCAGCTTTTCCGCGTAGGCGCGCACCTCGCCCTGCTTGACAAAGCCCATGTGCTGGAACCGTGGCTCCCGGAAGCGCTGGAGCACCATGTTTTGTTCCAGGGTAAAGTCCAGCACCAGTCCGTGCTTATGGCGGTCCTCCGGGATGTGGCTCATGTCCGCGCTCCGGTGGTGGATGGAGGCGTGGCTGATATCGTGGCCGCAGAGGGTCACCGTGCCGCCGCTGCACTTCTCCAGGCCGGTCAGGCCGTAGATGAGCTCGCTCTGGCCGTTGCCGTCGATGCCGGCGATGCACAGAATCTCACCCGCCCGGGCCTCGAAGCTGACATCATGGACCGCATCCCTCTTTTGGGTATGGGAGGGGACCGTCAGGTGCTCCACCTTGAGCACCGTTTCACCGGGTCTGGCCTTCTCCTTGACCACCTCAAGCTGCACCGGGCGGCCCACCATCATGTTGGACAGGGACTGCTTGTCGGTGTCCTTAGTATCCACGGTGCCGATGTACTTGCCCTTGCGCAGCACTGTGACGCGGTCGGCCACGGCCATAATCTCGTTGAGCTTGTGGGAGATGAAGAGAATGCTCTTGCCCTCCTTGGCAAACTCCTTCATGGTGGCCATCAGCTCATCAATCTCCTGGGGGGTGAGGACGGCGGTGGGCTCGTCAAAGATCAGAATCTCGTTGTCGCGGTAGAGCATCTTGAGGATCTCCACCCGTTGCTGCATGCCCACGGTGATGTTTTCCACCCTGGCGTCCAGATCCACCTTTAGGCCGTACTTCTCCGACAGGGCCTCTACCTTTTTGCGGGCCTCCTTCTTCTGCAGGAAGCCCAGCTTCGTGGTTTCGGCGCCCAGAATGATATTGTCCAGCACAGTGAACACATCCACCAGTTGGAAGTGCTGGTGCACCATGCCGATGCCCAGCGCGGTGGCGTCGTTGGGATTGTTGATCTTCACCACCTTACCGTTTTTCTTGATTTCGCCCGCTTCCGGCTGATACAGACCGAACAGCACGCTCATCAGGGTGGATTTGCCTGCGCCGTTCTCCCCCAGGAGGGCGTGGATTTCCCCTCTTCGGAGTTGGAGTGTGATATCGTCGTTGGCGATGATACCGGGGAATTCCTTGGTAATGTGAAGCATTTCAATGACGTTTTCCGCTTCCATAGTCCTCATCCCGCCTCCTCTATACAGTATAGTTTTATTATATAATACCCCCATGGAAAACACAAGAAATTTGTCCCTTTTCTGTCACAAGAAAAGGGAGAGGGCACAAAGCCCTCTCCCTCTTTCTGAGGTGATTGTGTGAATCAGATGATATTCACATTCACGTTGCTCCAGTTGGTAGCGGTCTCGGCGTTGTCCATCACAGTGTAGTCGTCGTCCACCACCAGGGTGCCGTCCACCATCTGCTGGTACAGGGACTCGTACTCCTCCACGGTGAAGGTCTCGAAGCGCCAGGAATCCGCGCCGGTGGGCAGCTGCACGGCGTTGTCGGCGACGCCCAGGGAGGCCTGCTGGCCGCCGATGGTGTCGAATGTACCGTCATAGACCTTGGCCACGGCCCACTGCACGGCGTCAGCCAGGCCCTTCATGGCGGAGGTGACGACGTACTCGGACTCGCCGGACTGGTCCACGTCTACGCCGATAACATAGCCGTCATTGGCGGAGGCGGCGGCCACGATGGACTGGAACATGGAGCCGCCGCAGGCGAAGACGATCTCGGTGCCGTTCACATACCAGCCGTTGATCATGGTCTGCAGGTCAGTGGAGGCGGAGAAGTTGGAGCCGTACTGCCAGGAGTAGTTCATATCCACGGTGATGCCCTTCTCAAGCGCCGCAGCGTTGGCGCCCTGGACATAGCCGTAACCGAACCGGCAGCAGGCGGGATTGGTGCCGCCGCCGCCGCCGGAGAAGCCCAGCTTGGTAAAGCCGTCCTTGACGGCGGCGTAACCGGCCAGGTAGCCGGCCTGCTGCTCCTGGAAGGCCACGCCGGCCACGTTGGTCAGCACGGGGCTGTCATTGGGAAGCGCGTTGCCGGCGGCGTCATACTCGGTAGCCTGCTCCTGAATGGGGTAGCCGTCGATGAAGACGAAGGGGGTGTCGGGATACTCGATGGCAGCCTTCCTCAGCGCGGCCTCCTGCAGGTAGCCGGCGCACACCACCACGTCAGCGCCGCCCTCGACGGCGGCCTTCATGGCGTCATAGCGGTCATCGTCGGTGGCCTCGCTGCCGTTGGCGGGCTGGTAGTACTTGTAGCTCAGACCGTTGGCGGCGGCATACAGCTTTACGCCGTCAAAGGTGCCCTGGTTGAAGGACTTGTCCTTCAACTGGCCTACGTCGGTGACGAAGGCCACCTGATACTTGCCGTCGGCGGAGGTCATGCTGTCCTCGATGGCGTCGGGGTCGGCCTCGGTCTCGCCGGGGGTCTCGGTCTCGGGGGCAGGGGTCTCGGTGTTAGTGCCAGGCGCAGGGGTCTGGCTGTCGGCGGGCTTGTTGCTGTTGCCGCAGGCGGCCAGGCCGAAGACCATCGCCAGGCACAGGAGCAGTGCAAGGAGCTTCTTGGACTTCTTCATTGTAATCTACCTTCCTTTCAGAAAAATAGCCCAGTTTGGTCCAGACGATTTTGTCCTCCCCTCCCTGAGCGTGTGCCCTTATTATACTCTATCCCTTCGAAAAGGGCAACCACCTTTTTACATGATTCAAAAAATTTTTTACAGAATTGTTACAGATGTGACAGACTTAAACCGTCCTCTATAACCGTGTTTTTTTCAATACGGGCAACGCTCCATACCTCCGCAGCCTTTACCGGCATCGGCCTCCGGGCCGGCCGCTCCCTCCTGTAAAATTCCCAGCCGCCGATTGACAATTTTTAAAATTTTATATATAATGCAAAATATAAAATACAAGATTTGAGGTGCGACATATTATGCCCTGCAACACCAAGGCCCCCACAATTCGGTGGTTTTATTTGACCATAGGCATCCTTTCCATGCTCTTCGCGGGTATCCTTTACAGTTGGTCCATACTGAAAGCACCGCTGGCCGACGCATTCGGCTGGAACGCCTCCCAACTGACCATGAATTTTACTCTCACCATGTGCTTTTTCTGTCTGGGCGGAGTGGGCGGCGGTCTGCTGGCCAGGCGGCTGGGTACCCGCCTGACCAGCGCCCTGGGCGGCGCTTTGGCGTGCATCGGCTTTGTACTGACCGCCCGGCTGGACGGCAGCAGCCTGCCCATGCTCTACCTCAGCTACGGCGTCATCACCGCCACCGGCATCGGCTTTGCCTATAATGTGGTGCTCTCCACCGTGCAGGCCTGGTTCCCTGACAAAAAGGGCACCTGCTCCGGCGCGCTGCTGATGGGCTTTGGTGCCTCCTCCCTCGTGCTCGGCTCCCTGGCCGACGCCCTCATCCAGAATCCCGCCGTGGGCTGGCGGGCGGCCTTCCTCTGCCTGGGCGTCGCCATCGGAATTGTGCTGGTCGCGGCCGCCCTTCTTATCCGCCTCCCCGCCCCCGGCACCGTCCTGCCCCAGCCCAAGGCCGCCGCCAACCGGGTGCAGGAGGACTTTGAGGCCGCCGACTACACCACCGGCCAGATGCTCCGCCGCTTCACCTTCTGGCGCGCCTTCCTGTGCATCATCTTCCTGGCCGCCATGGGCAACACCGTTATCTCCTTTGCAAAGGATCTCTCCCTCTCCGTGGGGGCCAGCGCCGCCCTGTCCACCACCCTGGTGGGCGTGCTCGCCGTGTGCAACGGCCTGGGCCGCATCCTCACCGGCGCCCTCTTCGACACTCTGGGCCGCCGCCGCACCATGCTGCTGGCCAACGGCACCGCCATCCTGGCCGCCCTGGTCACGCTGCTGTCCGTGGCCGTCCACTCCGTCCCCCTGTGCGTGGCCGGCCTGTGCATCACCGGCATCTCCTACGGCGCCTGCCCCACCATCTCCTCCGCCTTTACCTCCTCCTTCTACGGCGCCAAGTACTTCTCCCTCAACTTCTCCGTCATGAACTTCAACCTGACCGGCGCCTCCTTCATTGCCACCGCCGCCAGCGTCCTGCTCACCCAAACCGGGGGCTACGCCGCCCCGCTGGTGCTGCTGCTGGTGCTCGCCGTGGCCGCCCTGGCACTCAACCTCAGCATCAAGCGTCCCTGAGCCTCCTCAGGCCGATAAAAAGCCCTCCGCCGAAGGGCGAGGCTCCACAGGGGTATCACCGAAACCGTCCAGAGTAAAACGGGCACGGCTGCTATATCATAGCAGCCGTGCCCTTGTATTTTATTATGCTATTCTATTCCAGCATAGGTTCAGCTCCGTTTTCAAGGCGGAAACTATAACCGGCTGACCGGAACGTAGAGGGAGGTCCTGCCACTGTGGTAGACTTCCAAGTCAATCTTGCCCTCAGCGGTGCGGTAATTCTTGTTTTGCGGCAGCCACTCGCCGAAGATATACTTCCACATCCGCCGGACGTTTTCATTGAGCAGCGTCATATTGCCGTTACCGGGCGGGACAGGAAACACGGCATAGTCCGCAGACTCCACCTCCAGCGGCTCCAGGCCGTCCGGGATAAAATCGGTACTCTGCACGACCGGCCCGAAGAAATAAAATAGTTCGCCTGTGTTACGGTCCGGCTGAATCCACGCACCGATCTCTGTGGGTTCCGGTCCGCTAAGCCGCCGGTAATCCTCCGGGCTGACAAAGGCGAACTCCCTTCCCATCCAGTAAGCGCCGGCATTCAACACATCGGACTCTCCCTGCGGCGGTGAGAGCCGGTACCCCACAGCGGTAAAGGAGGCCAACGAGCGGAATTCCGGTTCTATGCGGAACCGTTCATCAGCCAGCTCCTTCTGATATTCAGATGGCGACAGCCCATAATGCTTCCGAAACGCTTTTGCAAAGCCGGACAGCGTTTGAAAGCCCCGGGCAGCCGCCACGCTGACGGATGATTTCCCGGACAGCAGGTCCCGCGCGGCAGCCGCCATTCTGCGCCTGCGCAGGTATGCGGCCACCGGAACGCCGGTATAGCTGGAAAAGGCATGGCAGAAATGATAGAACGAGTAATCCAAAAGCGCAGCCAGCTCGCCCACCGTGATATTTTTATCAGGGTGGGCGTCAATATAGGCAAGGATTTGCTCCATATTGTCGCTGCGCTTCATGATAATCTTCTCCGTGTACTATAATTTCTTGTTTCTCTCGGGAATTCATCGCTTTTTACTTGGAATAGAAAAACACCCGCATGGCGCCGTCGCGGCCGGATAGGATCTCGGCCTCCACTTCATAGAGGGCCCGCAGGAAATCCGTCGTCAGCAGCTCCCGCGGAGCGCCGTGGCCTACGATGACGCCGTCCTTCATGGCGTACAGCCGGTCACAGTAGGCCGCGGCCAGATTCAGGTCGTGAATCGCCGCGACCACGGTGCAGCCGCTTTTTCGCACCAGCTCCATGAGCTGCAGCTGGTACTTGATATCCAGGTGGTTGGTGGGCTCATCCAGCACCAGCACGGCGGTCTGTTGGGCCAGGGCGCGGGCGATGAGCACCCGCTGCTTCTCCCCGCCGGACAGCGTGATGAAGCCCTGCTTCCGGAGAGGCGACAGCCCGGTGAGGTCAAGGATCTCACCCACCAGCGCCCAGTCCTCCCGGCTGTCGGTTTCCAGCAGGCGCTTGCGGGCCTGCCGGCCCATCATCACAACTTCTTCCACCGTAAAGTCAAAGGCGGCCTCCTGCTCCTGCACCATGACGGCCATGCGCTGGGCCATCTCCCGGTTGCTCATGGACAGCAGGTCCTCGCCGCACAGGGTGATGGCGCCCCTTTGGGGGCGCAGGACTTTATACAGGTTCTTCAGGAAGGTGGACTTGCCGCTGCCGTTGGGTCCGATGAGGCCGACAAATTCCCCCTCTGTCACCTGAAAATCCACGCCGCGGAGGATCTCGCGGCTGCCGGCGGCGTAATGTATCTCGTTTGCGGTAATCACAGCGGTACCCTCCAGCTAAAACTCATAGCGCCGGACGCGGATCATCCACAGGAACAGGGGCGCTCCCAGGAAGGCCGTCAGAATGCCGATGGGAAGCTCCGCCGGCGGCTTGATCATGCGGGCGCCCACATCCACCCAGATGAGAAAGATCGCGCCGGTGAGCATCGAGATCGGGATCAGCTTCCGGTGGTCCGGCCCCACCACGGAGCGGACCAGGTGGGGAATCACCAGCCCCACAAAGCCGATGCAGCCGCTGACCGCCACGGAAGAGGCGGTCAAAAGGGCCGTTATGACAATCAGCAGATTGCGAACGACATTCAGGTTGACGCCCAGGGTGATGGCGGAGCTATCCCCCATCATCATGGCGTTGAGGGACTTCGACAGCGCCAGCATCAGGAGGAAGGCCGGGGGCACCAGGCAGAGCAGCAGGGGCAGATCCTCCCATTCGGCGCTGCCAAGGCCGCCCAGCATCCAGAAGGTCGCCTCCCGGACGGCGGCGTCATCCGGTGCGGTGTAGACGATGTAGTTGGTGAAGGCCTGAAACATGGCCGAAACTGCGACGCCCACCAAAATCAGGCGGATGGGGGTGACAGAGCCGCGGCTTTTGGCCAGGAGATAGACCAGCAGGATGGAAACCAGCGCACCGGCAAAGGCGCCCATGGATACGGACAGCTTTCCCAGCACCGGAACGGACACGCCCAGCAGCATCGCCAGCACGGCACCCAGGGAGGCACCGGAGGAGATCCCCAGCACATACGGCTCTGCCAGCGGATTTTTGGTGAAGGCCTGCATGCCGACGCCGGAGAGCGTCAGCGCCGCCCCGATCAGCGCGCCCAGCAGAACCCGGGGCGCACGAAGGAACCAGACGATGTTCTGCGTGCTCTCCCGGATGCTCTCCAGCGGCGCTGTCTGACCGGTAAAAATCCCGGACAGGCGGTGGAACATCACCCGGTAGACGTCGGAAAAGCGGATGGAAACCGGCCCTAATCCGATGCCGAGAATGACGGAAACGACGAGCAGGCCAAGCAGAACCAAACAGGATGCCAGCGTATGCCGCTTCACCAGGTTGCAGAATCGCTTCATCGCTTCAAATCAAAAGCAGTCGGGATGGAACGCCTGCGCGAATTTCTCCACGGTGTCGCCGGTCATGGAGCTGGCAAATACTTCGCACAGCTTGACGGAGATAATCCGGTCGTTCTGGATGGCGGGCACCGTAGCCAGAGCGGGGTTTTCCTTCAGCTGGGCAATCTTCTCATCCAGAGAGGTGTCGCCGTAGTCGTTGATGACGATGACTTCCGGGGCGCGCTCCACAACGCTCTCCCAACTGACGGTGGCCCAGGTAGTGTCCAGGTCGTTGAAGATGTTGGTGCCGCCGGCGTGCTCAATGAGCTTGGAGGTAAAGTTGTTGCCGCAGGTGTAGGCACCTTCCTCCTGCGCCATATCAAAGACGAAGACCTTCGTGGCCTCCTGGCCGGCAACCGCCTCCTCTGCGGCGGCAATCTGGGCCTTCATGGCGCTGACGATCTCCTCCGCCTTGTCCTCCACCTGGAAGATGCGGCCGAGATTGTAGAAATCCTCATACACCACATCCACGTCCGCACCCACGGTATAGCCCTCGATGGAGGACAGGGACATGATGCCGTACTGGGAGAGGGTGTCATGCTCGGTGTTGTACTTTTCGGTAAAAGAGCTGGAGCGGCCGTAGACGAAGTCCGGCTCCAAATCCAAAATGGTTTCCAGAGAGATATAGGTTTCCGCTACCGAAGGGATGGCCTTATACTCGGCGTCCCATTGGGGGTTAATATCGGAGTTGGTATAGGCTGTGGCGATGATTTTGTCCCCAAGGCCCAAAGCCATCAGCTGGTCGCCCGCATTGGCGTTGGCCGCGATGACCCGCTCCGGCACATGGGTAAAGGTAACCTCCGCGCCGTCCTTGGTGGTCAGGGTAAAGGGGAAGCCGCTCTCCGTTTCTGTACCGTCGTCCGTCACAGTGGGTTCTTCCGTTTGGGAATTGCCACTGTCTGTGTTGTCCGTCTGGTTTTGGGATGCTGTGCCGCAGGCGGACAGGCTCAGCAGGAGCAGCAGCGTCAGGAACATGGCTGTCAGTCGTTTCATGACAAAGAATCTCCTTCTATTCACATGGTTTTCTCTAAATATATGGTATGAGGAATCGTATCTTGGCTGCGTGTCCCCTCCTTCTTGGGTCAAAATTGCCGCAAAAAAGCCCTGCTTTCGTCGGCAGAAAGCAGGACTGTGGCCGCTGGGCGGAATAAGAAATATTCCCTCCGCATCAGCGGCATACAGATGGACTCTTTCTGCGGAAGACTCCCATCTTTTCAGCACAGGCAGCAGGTTTCCTGACTTATGGATCGTCGCCGGGCCGCGTCTTCTCGCGAATATCGCAATGACATATGCGGCCGGCTCCCCATTTACAGTGACCGGATCGTTCGGGATTCCCACCCGATTCCCTTTTACCCGCCAATGGCGGCACTGCGTGGGCTATTCAGCTGTTGTGGTTCAGCGTCCCTTATCTTACCACGTTTGCAGGATTTGTCAAGCGCAATCCAGCCTGCGGCAATGCCTGCCGGTATCAATTCGCCGGTGATGGCGAAATGCGGACACCCGGCGCACCACTGAATTCGCAAGAACGGACACTTGTTTTTAGCAAAATTTGAGATAAAATAAAGA
>OGGQ01000727.1_pt1 | contig 47124 bp, 45 predicted proteins | sample 1571191 | NCBI WGS metagenome assembly OGGQ01 (sample SAMEA2582061, study PRJEB24529) | metagenome | biome: Human gut stool | place: China | collected 2011
GGGAGGGATTCCGCCGTAGTCGGCATTGTAGGAAAATCCAAAAGTTTAGATTTTCCCACAATGCTTATCTTTTGGTCTTTGGTTCGGAATAGTGTAGTGCTGGCGGTCTATCTCTTGTTTTCGGTTGCTTGCTTCCTTACCGTACATGAGCATTGGAACAGGTTTTGAAGTCGACCACATCTCGCAGTATTCCTGCAAGGTGAGAACTTTCTTGGCGGCGGTAGATGTCTTTGCGAGTCTCTCTATCTGAGCCACAATTATATTTTTTAGAGGCCCTACTGTGTACATGACAGGCTATAGCAACGCCGCCAGTGTGCCGAGGCGGCCCAACACTGCTCTTATTTTCTTTCTATCCCTCACCGGATATAATCCCCTAACTATGGAGCTGGGGCTTCTATTACTTTCTGCCGCTGACTTGGTACATTCTTTCATCAGATATAACAACATCAACAGACAGGTGAAATTTCTCCATCATTTCGGCTAAAATCTCCGCAGTCGGAAGGTCAACAGAAACTGCCCTGGCGCTGCCGGTATGATGCTGTTTCAATTGTTCGCGGCTCATCCCATGAGCAATGGATAAGCGTCCACCGTATCTCAACTGTTCCGTCAGTGCAGCAAGCAACACCATAGGATTTTCAAAATGCGGAAACGCATTGTATACCATAATCCGATCAAAGCGTTTTTTCCTTGGCATGGTCTCCGCATCTCCGCAGATCAATTCTACCTGTTTCTGCGGAAATTTTTCCTGTGCAATCCGTATCATCTCCGGCGCAATATCGATCCCTGTGATATGCCTGACCCCACGGGCTAAGTAATCCGATATCAGCACACCCGTTCCACAGGCCACATCCAAGATATCCAATCCATCCCAGATCTCCGCATTATCCAAAATCTTACGGATCACCAGTTCATCACGCACCATGCGCGCATCCCATGATAAAGCACGGCGATTAAAAAAGGCGATCACATCATCCTTGTCCATGGTTTCTCCTACCCACAGCTTTGTATTTTTCAGTGTCTGGCAACCACCTACCGATTTGCCAAAAGTTTTCGCATCCCCTGTGTCAGCCCTTCTACAGTGACCTGATACATGTCAAATTGTTCCCCGATCAGACGAAACGACTGTGTCCAATAGCTGCTGCCAACCGGCGGCTCCTGCGGATGCAGCCAGATCGCATGCGGGTATTTCTTTTTAAATTGTTTCAGCCAATCTAATCCGCTTTTGGAAGATGATGCGCCATCTCTTCCTAGTAACTCCCGCAGGGACATCTCCCCGTCGCCCACGAAAATAGCTCGGTAATCCGAAGAGAGGTTTTTCAGCAGACCCTCCGTCTCCACAGCACTGGAAAGTGTCAACGTAGGGTCCTGATAAATAAGGCTCCCCGGCCTGTTATGGAAATAGTAAATTTTCAGATCCTTAAAATGTCCCACTTTGCTGACCGACTGAAACAGCAAGCTGCAAAGCTGCTGATACGGCTCCATTGATCCGCCGGAATCCATAAGCAGCAAAAGCTTTAGCATATTCTTTCTGGGGCGAGTATACATAACTTCCATGCGCCCAGCATTTTCGCAGGTCTTTCGGATTGTCCCGCCTATGTCCAATTCCGTTTTTGGTGCATCCGTTTCCTTGGACAGCTGGCGCAGACTGCGGAATGCCATTTGAAACTGTCGAGAGTCCAAGGTACAGTCTGTGCGCCAGTCCCGATATCTCCGCTCTCCGGCAATCCGATAGGCAGAATGATAACGAGAATCTCCTGCGACCCGAATTCCGAACATCTTCTCTCCCTGGTTGCCAAAGGCCGTATACCCCTCTGTCCCGACCCACTTGCGTCCGCCATTATGCTCTTCCTTTTGCTCCTGCAAGCGTTTGGCAAACAGTGTTTCAATCTCCTCCACCTGCATATTGGTGAATTTCCCAAGCAGCTTCCAATCACTCCTTGTCAGCTCTGGATGTTCCAACCACTGCAGCATCGCCTCCGGCAGCTGCTCTTGAGGCTCAATCCCCCGGAAAAATTCAAAAAACACCTGGTCAAAGCGGTCAAAATCTGTCTCGCTGCTGACCACCACCGCCCGACAAAGCGTATAGAAGCCATGCAAGGAGCAATCATGGAGCCCCTGTTGTAAACCATTCATCAGCGTCAGCCATTCTTCCAGTGAAACCTTCAGTCCATTGGAACGGAAACGGTAAAAAAGCGACACAAACATTCTGTCCCCCTCATTCCTGACGGCGGCGTACAAGTTCAATATCTTCGTTCTTCTTCAAAAGTGCCCCCACAAACGGCAATGACTCGTGCAAACAGGCCGGGTCCACACCCCCAAGCTGCAGCGCCTGTATCCAATCCAGCAGCTCACTGGTGCCGGGCTTTTTTTGCAGACCGTTCATGGCCCGCAGTTGATAGAATGCTTTCAAAACCTGGGTGAGCATGGCATCCTCCAGGTCCGGATAATGTACGCGAATAATTTGGGACATCAAGCCTTCATCAGGGAACTCAATATAGTGGAAAATGCACCGGCGCAGAAAGGCATCCGGCAGCTCTTTTTCCGCATTAGATGTGATAATGACGATCGGGCGCTGTTTTGCCCGCACAGTACGGCCTGTTTCCGAAATATCAAATTCCATCTGATCCAGCTCCCACAACAGATCATTGGGAAACTCCAAGTCTGCCTTGTCGATCTCATCAATGAGCAATATCACCTGCTCGTCACTGGAAAACGCCTCTCCCAGTTTGCCGAGTTTCACATACTTTTCAACCTTCTCAATGTCTCCCACGCCCATCTGGCTGTCATAGAGGCGCTGCACAACATCGTAGACATATAGTCCATCCTGAGCCTTGGTCGTGGATTTAATATTCCAGATCAGCAGTCTCTTCTGCAGTGCATTTGCAATAGCCTGTGCCAAAACCGTCTTGCCGGTTCCCGGCTCACCCTTTACCAAAAGCGGCTTTTGCAGTGCGATGGCAATATTCGTGACCTTCAGCAGTTCTTCACTTGCCACATAGGTACCGCTGCCGCGGAACTGATTTTCCATAAAACAACACCTCATCAAGTTTCATCCAGGCAAAAGAAAACGCAGCCTGTGGGGACACCACAGGCTGCGTCAAATGATGCCGCACACTTCAAAAAGCAGGAGTATGGGAGGTAAGTTGATAGTATGTGTTCTTGTAAATGCGCGGCCACTTATGCGTGTGTGGAATTTATGCTTTCAACTTTCGGATTTCAGCCGCCATGGCGGGAACCACCTGGAATAGATCACCCACGATGCCGTAGTCAGCGATACTAAAAATCGGCGCATCGGGGTCCTTATTGATAGCAACGATGCAGTCAGAACCGCTCATGCCAGCCTGATGCTGGATAGCTCCAGAAATCCCGCAGGCAATATACAGCTTGGGCGCCACTGTCTTTCCGGTCTGTCCAACCTGATGAACATGAGGAATCCAGCCAGCATCCACTGCCGCGCGAGAGGCACCCACTGCACCTCCCAGAGCATCTGCCAAATCACGGATGTAGGAAAAATTCTCTGCCTTGCCAAGTCCCCGGCCGCCGGAAACAATGATCTCCGCATCCTCCAGTTTCACCATTTCTGCGGCAACCTCACGGATAGAGTCCACCAGTGTTGTGCGCACCACGCCATCCGGAACTGGAATGCTCTCTTTGATGATCTCCGCAGTACGGGATGCATCTGCAGGTAACTTTTTAAACACGCCGGGCCGAACAGTCCCCATCTGGGGCCGGGTATTCTCGCACATGATGGTGGCCATCAGATTGCCGCCGAAAGCTGGCCGAGTCCATCCCATGATACCAGTCTCCGCATCCACCGCCAAAGAGGTGCAGTCCGCAGTCAAACCGGTTTTCAGCCGGCAGGACACCCGAGGGCCAAAGTCGCGGCCGATAATCGTCGCGCCAATCATTAGAATGGAAGGCCGGTACTTTTCCACCAGCTTTTGCATGCCATAAGTATATGCCTCTGTGGTATAGTACCCATAGGCGGGGTCCTCCAGGGAAATGACTTGATCGGCGCCATGCGCGATGGCAGCCTTTTCCGCCTCAGCATTATCCTTGCCCAAAATCACGGCCACAACCTTTTGGCCCAACTGATGCGCCAGCTCTACGCCGGGATTCAGCAGCTCCAGGCCCACACTGGCAGCCTTACCTTCGTCCGTTTCAATAAATACCCAGATATCTTTATATGCAGAAAAATCCATTGTGTTGTCCTCCTTAAATCTTCTTTGCATCGCTCAGAAGGGCAACCAGCTTCACCGCAGAAACGGGAAGGGAATCCTCCTCCACAATCACGCAAGTCTTGTTGTGCTGAGGAGTGAAGCTCTTCTTGACCTTTGTCGGTGATCCCTTCAGTCCGGCGCAGCTCAGATCAATCTGGCCCTCCATATCCTGGGGCGTAATTGTGGTGATCTCAGCGCGATTTGCAGCAAGGCGCTTCTTTACCGTGGGAAAGCGGAGCTCAAAGGGTGTCTTTGTCACAGAGATCACCACAGGCAGCGCCGCCTCCAGGACATCATAGCCATCTGCGGTCTCCTTGCGGATGCGGAGCTTACCGTCCTCACAGGAAACCAATTCTGTTGCATAGGTGATCTGCGCGTAGTCCAGATGTTCTGCCATTTCAGGGCCCACCTGGCCAGTGTCGCCGTCAATGGCCTGTTTGCCGCAGAAAATGGCGTCAAACTTCACTCCCTTGCGCTCTTCAATGGTCTTTACTGCACGCGAGAGGATATAGCTGGTGGCCAGCGTGTCGGAACCGCCAAACTCACGGCCAGAGACTAGGAATGCATCATCCGCGCCAACCGCCAAGCTATCCCGCAGGACTGCGGCCGCCTGCGCCGGTCCCATGGAGACGACGGTCACTGTCCCGCCGGCCGCCTCTTTCATCCGCAGTGCCATTTCCAAAGCAAAGCCATCAAAAGGGTTCAGAATGCTGGGCACACCGTCCCGAATTAAAGTATTGGTGACTGGATCAATTTTGACGGCAGTTGTATCTGGCACCTGTTTGACGCAAACTAAAATATTCATGAACCGTGTTCCTCCTCAGATTTTACCCACCAGCGTCTTGCCGATGATATACCGCTGGATCTCACTGGAGCCTTCGTAAATAGAGAAAATGCGTGCATCCCGTACCAGCTTTTCCAGGGGATACTCCTTGGAATAGCCATAGCCGCCATAAACCTGCTGCGCCTGCAGCGTAATATCCAGAACAGCTTCCGAGACAAACAGTTTCGTGCTGGAACCATTTAGCGTATCATAGATTCCCTTGTCCACCAGGGCGGCAGAATAAGCAAGCTGCGCCTGGCAAGCCTGGATCTTTGCCTCCATATCAGCTAGCTTGAACTGGATGCCCTCCAGCTTACCGATGGGCTGTCCAAAAGAAAGCCGCGTGCGGGAATAATCAATGGCAAGATCCAGTGCACGCTGGGCAACGCCAACCGCCGGAGCAACACCGGTGGGACGCGTGCGGGAGAGCATCTTCATCAGTGTCTTGAAGCCGCTGCCCTCGGCGCCGATCATATTCTCGGCAGGGACACGGACAGAGTCAAACACGACGTCGGTGGTGTTGGAAGTACGGATGCCCATTTTATCCTCATGCTTGCCGACAGAAACACCTTCCCGGTCCCGCTCAACAATAAACAGGGAAATGCCTTTATTGCCCTTGCCGGGGTCCGTAGAACAAGTCACTGTATACAAATCAGAGATGCCGCCGTTGGTAATAAAAGTCTTGGCACCAGTAATCACATACTCATCGCCATCTTTCACAGCCTTGGTCTTGCAGTTACCGGCATCGGAGCCGGACTGAGGCTCAGTAATGCACATGGCCCAGAACGCACCCTCTGCCAATCGCCGGCCCCACTTTTTCTTTTGTTCTTCGCTGCCAGCCAGCAGCACCGGCTTCCAACCAAAGGTCTGCGCGCTAAAGGTGTTGGTAAAGCCGGCATCGTGATAGGCCATAGCCATGCGGATATACATAATCGTAGCAACATCCAGGCCGGCGCCGCCATATTCCTCCGGAACATCAATCCCCCAGAAACCAAGATCCATCAGTTCCCGGACCTCTTCGATCGGGCAGTGGCTCTCACGGTCCCACTCTGCAACATACGGATCTACCTTCTTGCTCATAAAGTCATGGACCAGTGCAACCAAATCCTCCTGATCCTGATTCATCAAGAGATACTTACTCATTTACATCACCTCAAAATCATGATTTTCTCATCGGTTTCAAAGCATGGGTCAGCGTCCCTGAAATACAGGCTTCCGCTTTTCCACAAATGCCGTAACCGCCTCTTTGTGGTCCGCGGTGAGACTGCATACATACTGCGCGTCCACCTCATTTTGCATGCAAGCGTTCAGTTCCTGATAATTCACACTCATCAGCAGCTTTTTGATCTGCGCGTATGCAACACCGGGGCCCTTGGAGTATTTGTTGATATACTTTTGAACGGTTTCCTCCAGTTGTTCCCTCGGCACAGCTTCTGTAATAATCCCCCATTCTTTCGCCTGTGCGCCGCTGAAGCGTTTTCCGGACATCAGCAGTTCTGTGGCTTGATTGGGTCCAACAGCTTTGCTCAGCATGTACGCCGCGCCGCCATCCGGGACAAAACCGATATTGACAAAGGCAAACACCATTTTTGCGGCCTCTTCCGCGATTGAGAAGTCACAGGCCATCGCAATGCTCATCCCCACTCCAGCCACCGCTCCTTCAATCCATGCGATAGTCGGTTTGGAGATCGTTTTCAGGCGCATGATAAATTCACCGCCAGCGCGAATACCGCTTTTCGTGGTATTAATTCCCTGATCCAAGCGGTCTTTCATTCCTCTGACATTGCCGCCGGCGGTAAAATTTCCGCCGGCACCTCTGAAAACAATGGCACGGACTTCATTTTCGCGTTCACAATAGATCAAGCACTGGACTAAGTCCTGTGTTACCTCGGCGGTCACTGGGTTCAGATGTTCAGGATCGTTCAGTGTAATATAAGCTACACCTTCCCGCACTTCAAAAAGCACATGGTTCGTTATAAAGTTTAAATCCATTTTTCATCACCTTGCCATTGTTTAAGTGTGCGGTGTATGCACAGAATACACATGCAGCCTGTGCATACACCGACAAAGATTCTCACAAGACAGACTTCTTGAAAAGCCCATCTTCAGAAGCTTTGGCAAATAGGTTCAATCCTCAGTAACAGGACATACCTCAAAACAATCCCAGTCGCCGTCTTTCCACCCCCGCTTGTTGGGCAGCGTGACTGTCACGCGAGTAGTATTCATTAAATGATACCACTCCAGGTTTTCGGAAATACTGTTATTCCCCCAAGTTCCGCATCCAAGCGTCGGCGTGCTGGGCAGTCCGTTGTGGATGCCCGCCGGTGTCTGGTTGACTTGAAAACGGGAAACCGGTAACATATGCGCAGCATACTCGATCTTTTCTTCATCATAGGTCCAGATGCAGCTGTTATGTCCAGCGCCCTCCTGCTCTAGGTTGGCAACGGCAGCGGCAACGGTGTCCCTGAAGTCCGTGTAGGTCACATAGCGGGCCAGCGGGAACAAAATTTCCTTGGACAGTACATCATCTTGCGCGCAGCCGCTATACTTGCACAACAGAATCCGGCGATCCTCCGGAACATCTATGCCGATCATGCCGCCCACGACCTGGGGAGAACGCCCCACCACATCGCGGCTGATATGCTCGCCATCTGGGAACACCACCTCACGGAGCTTTTGGATCTTGTCGGCATCCTCAATGAGATACGCTCCAGCGTCCTGCATCGCCTCAAGGAATTCATCCTCTCTGACCGCAGGGACATGGATCGTCTGCTCACTAACGCAGGGAACACCATAGTCATAAGAGCGATTGGCGACAATCATCCTTGCCATGTATGCAAGGTCGTCATAATCATCGCACAAAATCTCCTGGCAATTGCCCTGGCCGACACCGAAGCCGGGACGGCCGCTGGAATAAACAGCCTTCACCATACCGGGGCCGCCGGTGGCGATATTCACATCACACTGGGACAGCAGTTCATCCGTGGCCTGGATGCTACAGTACTCCGGCTCAATGACCTGAATCAGATCAGCAGGAGCCCCCAATGCCTCAATCTCTTTGCGAATCAGATTCACCGTCTTCAGTGAGACATGTTTCGCTGAAGGATGCGGCGCAATGATGCAGGCATTTCTGCACTTGATGGACATCATGCCATTTGCTCCAATGGTGACAATCGGGTTGGTGCTGGGCATCACGCAGCCAACAACCCCCATGGGCTTTGCCATGACCTTGACACCTGGCTCATCCCGCAGGTTTGCAATATACCCCACCGACTTTTTGCCACGCATCACATTCCACTGCCCAGGTGTACTAGCCAAAATTTTGTTGATCTTCATTTCAACGGTGCCATACTTTGTCTCTTCACAGGCGTCCTTCGCCAATTCTTCGCGATGGTCATAGATCGTCTTTCCAACAGCTCGCACCACCTTGTCAATGGTCAGTTGGTCTGTGGCTGTCCTTTCGAATTCCTTTTGTGCAGCTTTTGCACGCTGTACTAAACTCCTGACATACTCTTTCACGTTGACATCTGCCATAAGAACCTCCAAAGATAATCATTTTTAGAAGAACATGGAGCTATCAGTTTCCAACGCTATTTTTAACCGCAGGGCCTTTCAGACGCTCCTCTTAGAACGTGTCACACAGCGAACCCAGTCCGCAGCAAATCAATTCTCAGTAACTGGGCACTCGTCAAAGTTGTCCCAGTCCCCTTCCTTCCACAGGCGCTTATTGGGCAGCGTAACGGTAACGCGAGTGGTATTCATCAGGTGATACCAAGCAAGATTCTCAGAGATACTGTTGTTGCCCCAGCTGCCGCAGCCAAGTGTCGTCGTGGTAGGCATGCCATTGTTGATGCCAAACGGAGTCTGATTGACATTGAAACGGGAGACTGGCAGCAGATGAGCGGCATATTCCACTTTCTCGGGGTCATTGGTCCAGATGCAGCTGTTATGACCGGCGCCTTCCATATCCAGGTTCGCCACGGCGGCAGCAACTGTGTCCTGAAAGTCGGTATAGGTAACATAACGGATAAAGGGGAAGAGGATTTCCTTGGACAGTACGTCATCCTGCGCACAGCCGGTATACTTGCACAGCAGGGTCTTGCGGTCAGCAGGAATCTCAATGCCGACCATCTTCCCGATGACCTGGGGAGAGCGGCCCACCACATCCCGGTTGATGTGCTCGCCATCCGGGAATACCACCTTGCGCAGTGCCTCAATCAGCTCAGCACCCTCGACAAGATATGCGCCATTTTTCTGCATCGCTTCCAGGAATTTCTCCTCCATGGCAGCGGGGACATGCATGGTCTGCTCGCTGGTGCAGGGCACGCCGTTGTCATAGGAACGGTTATTGATAGCCAGCATGGCCAGACGATCCAGATCCTCATAGTCGTCGCAGATAATCTCCTGGCAGTTGCCCTGTCCCACACCGAAGCCGGGACGGCCGCTGGAATAAACAGCCTTGACCATACCAGGGCCGCCGGTGGCGATATTCACATCGCACTGAGCCAGCAGTTCATCCGTGGCCTGAATGCTGCAGTACTCCGGCTCAATGACCTGGATCAGGTCAGCAGGGGCACCCAGCGCTTCAATTTCCTTGCGGACCATATCGACCGTTTTCTTGGAAACATTCTTGGCAGAGGGATGGGGCGCAATAATGCAGGCGTTTCTGCACTTGATGGACATCATGCCGTTGGCGGCAATCGTGACAATCGGGTTGGTGCTGGGCATTACACAGCCAACAACCCCCATGGGCTTTGCCATAACCTTGACGCCCGGCTCATCCCGCAGATTTTTGATATAACCAACAGACTTCTTACCCCGCATAATGTTCCACTGAGAGGTAGTGGTCGCAATGATCTTGCTGACCTTCATGGGAATCGTGCCGTACTTGGTTTCCTCATGAGCATCCTTCGCCAGCTCCTCACGGGCGTCATAGATGGTTTTTCCAATGGCCCGAACGACCTTATCAATGGTCAGCTGATCGGTGGCAGTACGCTCAAACTCCTTCTGAGCTGCCTTTGCGCGCTTGACCAGCTCGCCGACATATTCCTTTGCATTGACTTCTGCCATAATCGTAAACCTCCATATGTTTCAAGAATTACATGCTTTTTCAAGCGATGTTACGTATTTGCACAGGGATTTCTCTTATTTTTTATGTTTGATCTTTGCTTCCCACTCGGCTTCCATTTCGTCAATTTCCTTCTTGCTGTATCCAAGTGCGCCCAGTACTTCATGATTGTTCTCACCCAGAGCGGGAGCCTTGCGATATTCCGCGGAGAACTCCGAGAATTCAAAGGGATCTGCCGGGAAGCGCCGGGTGCGAACACTTGTCATTCCATCCGCCATCGGCATATTGGCAATCCAGCCGCATTGATTGAAATGGGGATCTTCATCCACATCGATCATATTGTAAATCTTAGCGCATGGAATCCCCGCATCCATCAAACGGTCAACCGCATCGCTCACATGTGCAAATGTCCGAAGCCACTCCTGAATCAGGTCGATCAGGATTTCCTTGTTGGCCACACGCTTATCATTGCTGATGAAACGCTCGTCCTCCGCCAGTTCTGGCCGTCCCATCACATCGCAGAATTTATTCCAGAGATTTGTGCTCAGGACGCCAATGACAACAGACTCATTGTTGTTGCCAGTAAAAATACCGTAAGGGGCCAGATTGCTGTGGTGATTACCCGTCCGTGTGCCCACCTCACCTGTGATGCCATGGTCAAGCTTGGCCGCCATCCACATCAGGGAGCGAGCAAGCGAAATATCGATCCGCTGGCCCCGGCCGCAAATTGAGCGATAGTACAGCGCCGTGCCGATACAGCCGAAAGCATTCAGCGCTCCCATCCAGTCTCCGATAGCGGGACCGATTTTAGTGGGCTGCCCATCCGGCTCTCCCGTCATCTCCATGATGCCGGAAACCGCCTGAGCGATGACATCATATCCCGGCCGGCTGGCATAAGGCCCTGTCTGGCCATAAGCGGAAATAGAGCAATAGATCAGCCTGGGATTGATCTCCTTCAAATCTTCATAGCTCAGTCCCAATTTCTTCATGACACCGGGACGATAGCTCTCCAGCAGGACGTCGGCTTTTGCCGCCAGCTTTTTGAATGCCTCCGCACCGCGAGGATCTTTCAGATCCAGCACCACAGACTTTTTTCCGCGGTTGGACGTGCAGTAGTTGATGCTGATGCCATCGATCATTGGAGGGAAAAAACGATTGTCATCTCCCAAAACCGGCTTTTCGATATGCCAGACCTCAGCGCCATAGTCCGCCAGCATAGAGCCGGCCATTGGACCGGCATAGTTGTTTGTGACGTCCAGCACCTTCAGTCCTTCATAAACAGGTCTTCCCATCTCTTATGTACCTCTTTGCAAGGGAAGCCAAAACCATCGCCTTCAACACGCGCCGCCATAACGCCACAAGCCGTCCCGCTTCCCGGTATTTTTATTCTTTGTCCAGGCCTCTGCCCCTATCGTGCAGAGATCACCATGCCCACATCTCTTCAAAATAAGCGTGGAGCTCATCTTGATCCGTCACGCCGCCGACACCCAGCATCCCCTGCTCGTTCGTCCAGCAAGCGGTATAGGCTGCCTCCATCTCCTCCTTGGTTCCAATACCAAAGGTTTTGGGAGTGGGGATTTTCAGCGACCGATTCATGTCTGAAACCACTTTGCAGCAGGCGGCCACCAGCTCTTCACGGCCCATTTCGGCCTCACCGGCAACACCCATATATTCCGCCAGGGAGTGCATGCGTTCAATTTCCGCCGTCTTTCCGCTGTGCTTGATGGCAAAATTCAGTCCCCAAGCGCAGGCAATGCCGTGGGGCACATGCAGAGCGCCTCCCAGAGCATGCGCAATGGCGTGTCCGGCCTGCAGCGTGCTGCTGGCAAAGCTGGCACCGCCATAGGTAGCCGCCTGCATCATCTGACCGCGTGCTTCCAGATTCTTTCCATCCTCCACAGCCACTGGCAGCCATTTAACAACTCTGCGGATGGTGTTCTCGCAGAACATATCAGCAAACTCATTGTGGCGTCCCACCAGATAAGCCTCCACAGCGTGAGAAAGGGCATCCATGCCGGTGGAAGCCGTCAGGCCCTTGGGCAAGCCAACCGTCAGCGCAGGGTCCAGATAAGCGGCGTATGGACACATTTTCACAACGTCCTTCACGCAGACCTTGCGATGCGTACTGGTATCCGTGATGATGGAAAGTGCCGTCACCTCAGAGCCAGTGCCCGAGGTCGTGGGAATCGCGATCACACGGGGGCAGGCATTGGGAATTGGCTTGCCAACCCCCAGCACATAGTCCAGCAGGCGGCCGGGGTTCGTATGCATGACTGCCATGCACTTGGTCGTGTCGATGACACCGCCGCCGCCAATAGCCACATAGATGTCAACATTTTTCTCATCAGCCAGATTGGCAGCTTTTTCGATCATCTCTACTGGGGGATCTGCGGTCACTCCGCCAAACTCCTCCACAACAAAACCTGCCTCGCGGATGGGAGTCAGGACAGCGTCTGCAATGCCGACCTTTTTGATGCCCTCGTCATAAACGGCCATTACAGTTTTTACGCCCAAGCTCGTCAGCAGGTCGGAAACCTTTTTGGATACGCCTTCGCCATAGATGATCCGCGGTGCATTATAAGCGTCAAATGCAATCATAATCAAAAGCCTCCTTCAAATAGTTGAGCCTTGGAAAGTTGTTCTTCATGAACCCTGACTTAAACGAACCGCGGTCTGGCCGCAGATCGTTTAAGCCATTGGGATCTGTCTTTTACACGCTTTCTGTTTCCTTCAAGCGAGGACGCTCCAGCTTGGGAATCAGCACACCGCAGATAACGCCCAGTGTACAAAGCACGAAGGCCATAATGAACGCCACGGTATAGCCGCCGGTGCTCTCAATCGTGGCGGCAGTTATTCTGGGAATGACCTGCGTCATAAGCATATAGCCCAGCAGTGCGAAGCCATAGATATTGCCGGCGTAGACAGGCCCGAAGGACGTAGTGGACATAACCGGGTAAACGCTGTTGGTAGCGCCAAAGCCAGCGCCCAGACAGATGTAAGCCAGCAGAATCATTGCCACCGAGCTGCCCGTCAGCAGGAGCAGACCGCAAATCATGCACAGGAGCCAGCAGCACATGTACACTTTCTTGAATCCAAGATTATCCGTCAATTTGCCCAGCAGCAAGCGGCCTACCACGTTGCCGATGTTGTACAGTGAAACACCAAGGGTTGCGTACGCCAGATCAATTCCCTTATCCGTCATGAACATAGAGAACCGAGAGAACATAATGAGGTAGAAAGAGGGGAAAAACGCCATCGCGCCCAACTGCAGCCAGAACTGCTTCGTCTTCCACGCCTTGGAGATGGGATAGCTTTCATACTGAGAGCTCAGAGCAGCGCCATCGCTGGGAGCCACGTAGCCCTCTGGCACATAGCCCAGGGGAGCAGAGCGCATCCCAAGGCCGCAGAGAATGCAGATAACCGCGCAGACGATACCGCAAGAGAACAGAGTGACCTTAACATTAAACGCAGCCGTGATATAAGCGCACAGCGGCGCGAGGAAAGCCGAGGAACCGCCGTTGAACGCCATGCACAGGCCGGCAGCCAAGCCCTTCTTATCAGGGAACCAGCCCATGACACAGTACATCGCGCCGCAATAGGTAATGCCGTTGCCCATGCCGATCAGGAAGCTGTATGTGAAATACAGCAGGCCAGGAGCTGTGTCGGGCACTAAGCCAGTTAAAATCAGGCCAGCGCCAAATACGATAGCGCCAATAATTGTCACCGCTTTTCCGCCGAACTTCTGCAGCAGCTTACCGCCCAACAGAGAGCCAATGGGCCAGAAAGTCAGCATGGTAGTTCCAACGTTTGCGATTGCCGAAGCCTCCCATCCGTAATAGGTTGCAAGAGGCGTGATGAAAACGGATGTGGCGTTGATGATACCGGCGCAAAGCAAAATGATCAAGCCACGGATCAGGATGCCGTTTCTATTGATGCTGTGGACGTCTAAAGTCTGTGACATGAGATACATCGCTTCCTTTCCCTTTTTATTTACTTTTTCCGAGTGGCCACCCTTTTTCCCGCTGCCGGCAGAGCCAAGCGTGAGGATCAAGTATGTTCATAGTTTAACGATAGAGCTGTCCACAAACAATGTGCACACAAAACAAAAACAGACGCCCAATTCACTTTTTTTACAATCAAAGCATCTCGAACGCTCACGCTATTTATATATTTTTACAACAAATAACAGCCTCATCACAGCAATGTACTGTGATGAGGCTGTTATGATCCTGTATCACTCCCTACATCCAAAGCCGGCCATCATATGCTGCCATGCTGCTGTGTCAGCTTAACAGCAGCAACTGTTGATCCAGGAGTTTTTTCATTATAAAACCGCAGGCTACTTTTGTCTCTGGTGGAATTTATAAAATCTCAGCACTTTTTTGTGCATGAGGCATAACGTATGAAATCGTGTTGATTGTCCCAAAAGTGTCTGCTTCGCTCCTGCCAATGAAAGCTGCACGACGCGCCAATTATTTCGTCATTTCGTGCAACTTCTCTGCTGATTTTGTTTCATTTACACATTGTTCTATCTATTCGCCTTTTCTATGTTGTAATGAGTGGGATCATGTGTGTCGCATGGAAAAACATCGGAAAGGAGGCTTTTGACAAATACGCACATCTAGGAATCCGTCATATCAGCATATTGAGGAGGTAGGAACACCATGTCAACACCAGCAGTCAGTTTGCGCAATGTGAATCGTTCCGGAATTCTAATCCGTGCACTTATCATTATGCTTTCAGCGGGAATCGTGAATGCGCCTTCCATTTTTGTCACGCCACTATCCGCTCTGAAAGGATGGGATGCAGAAGCAGTCGCAAGTGCCGCCACCCTCATGGGCACGTTCACGGTTGTCGGACACTTTTTCGGCGGCATCCTGCTCTCCAAGATCGGCTCTAAGCTGACCACTGCACTCGGTGGATTATTTATCTGTTTGGCCTTTGTCGGTACTGCATTGGTTCCCGCAGCCACCCCTGCTCTGCTAAATGTGACCTATGGTGCATTTTTTGGAATGGGCGTCGGCTTCAGCTACACGCCCGCCACCTATACCGCCATCAGCTGGTTTCCTGATAAACGCGGTCTTGCCAGCGGACTGTGCATGGCCTGTAACGGCGGCTCCGCATCGTTTCTGGCTCCGATCTGCGCAAACCTCGTCAATGTAATCGGTGTAGAAATGGCTATGATCCTCATCGGGATCATCCTTGGCGGTATCATTCTAATCTGCTCTGTCAGTGGGTTCCAACAAGCCCCTGAAGGTTATGTGCCCGCAGGGTATGTCCCTCCCGCCAGTATCGGTGACGAAACACAGTTGGAAAGCTGGCCAGCTGCACGTGCCATGAAAAGCCGTGCATTTTGGCAGATCGCGCTCTGCCTTGCGGCCATGCCGATTTTGTACGTCGTTGCTTATCCCCGTTTCACACTCTTTATGACCAATGCCGGCATCGATACCTCTTACGCCACTATGGGCGTCACGGTCTATGCTATCGCTAACGTAGCAGGCCGGCTGGGTCTTGGCCGCCTGATTGATAAAACCAGCTATAAATTTACGTATATCTGGTGCACTATGTTCAGCATTCTGGCTTCTCTGGTCATGATGCGAGCCAATTCCGTGGGGCTCTTCTATCTGGCTTACGCCCTGCTGGGCATCGGCTTTGGCGCCACCAACTGCGTTTATCCTGTCGCCATCTCCAAGAGCTTTGGGCCCAAGTATGGAGGGAGCATTTACGGCACTGGCATGTGGGCTTATATGATTTTCGCCACGTTGTTGATGCCGCAGGTCAATTCCGCTATTGTGGCTGCCACTGGAAGTTGGAATCTGGTATTTGCCATTGCCATTATCTTGAACCTGATCTCTCTTGCATCTATGCTGCTGATTCCGAAGGTCGACCGTGCTCCACTGAAAAAACCATAGAAAATGCTTCATTGCCTTTTCCCTTCCAGTATGGATCAAGGCCGCCGACTGAGAAACAGCCGGCGGCCTTGATCTATCCGCAAAAAATGGCCGTCAAAATTCGACTATAATTTTTATTCATTTTGCACATTACCCGTAATCTCTTTTCTTTTATTTTTTCGTTTTTTGTAAAAACAATAAAAATTTATTCATTTTTTGTTGACTCCGCACATATTCCCCAAATTCTTCCTCTGTTATAAAAGGATATACCCGTTCACAAATTGATAACATTTTGAAAGGAGCGCTACGTGTATGGGAGTCATTGGCTGTATCCTTGGTTTTCTTGTTGTGATTTATCTGGTCTATAAGGACTGGTCGTCCTATCTGGCCACATTCTTTGGCATGTGCGTCGTTGTCTTGCTGACTGGAGACAGTTTTATGACGGCCATTTCCGAAACATATGTCAGCGGAGTCTACACTGCGATCAAGAGTTTCTTTTTTATGCTGATGTTTGGTTGCGTACAGTCTTATCTGTACCGGGAAAGCGGCGCAGCCTTCACCATTGCTGACGCAGTCATGAACAAGTTTCTCCGTGATAATTCCAGTGATACCGCAAAGAATCTCACCGGTATGATCATCATTCTGGTGATCGGCGCCCTTTTGAATCTGGGCGGCATCATCGCCGGCGTGGTCATCGTGCTGATGTACCCCATTGCTCTGGCGGTCTTTGAACGTTGTGATATCCCCAAGCGTTTTATTTTGGGCGTTTTAGGCGCAGGCTCCTATACGTTTACCCTCAGTATTCCGGGCAGCCCCCAGGTGACAAACGTTGCCGCTATGACCGTTCTGGGGACAGGTTCCGGTGTGGCGCCTATTCCCGGCCTGATCGGCGGTGCTGTGGAAATTATTGTTATTTTAGTCCTGTTGAACCTTCTGATCAATCGCGCCAGGCGGAAGGGCGATCATTTTGAACGGCATCCGTTGGACCCTCATATGGAACCCGATGCGGATCGTCCTGGCTTTATCCTCTCTCTGATCCCCATGATCTTCCTCTTCATCACTTTCAATTTCTTCAACCTCAATATCGTCCCCTGCCTAGTCCTCAGCTGCCTGCTGTCCATCGTCCTCTTCTGGAAGTGGCTGAGAGCTAAAAACCTCAAGGAACTGCTGTGCGGCGCCACAGTGGACTCTGTTCCAATGACCATGAATGTTGCCGCGATCTGCGGCTTTGCGGCTGTCATCACCAATTCCTCTGCTTTCCAGACCATGCTGGACGTCATCACCAGCATCAACACCTCTCCCATTATCATTTGCGCCGTAGTGGTGGCTCTGATGTGCATGCTCACCGGCGGCTCTTCCACCGGCCAGCTGGTAGCCCTCCCCCTGATCGCTCCCAAGCTTCTGGAAATGGGGCTGAATGCCAATGTCATCCATCGTGTGGCCGTCTTCGCTGCCACAACACTGGACTCCATGCCCTACTGTGGCTCCATCCTCATGCTGCTCCCCATGTGCCACATGAAGTTAAAAGAAATCTATCCGGCCATGTTCATCACAACTGTTGTTGCAACAACCTGCGGTACCATAGCCGTTTGCGTGATATGCGCCCTATTCCCGGGTCTGGCTTGACAGATTCTCCGCTTCATATCAGAAAAGAGACCGGAATTGCATGCAATTCCGGTCTCTTTTCTGATATGCTATCATTCATTGCTGATCAAGCGGTTCCTTCGATAGGAGAAGATCCGAAAAGACATCTGCAAACTGAACAGCAGCTTCTCATCAGAAAGGTCAATATTACATAGTTGCTCAATCTGCTGAATGCGATAATTGATCGTATTTCGGTGGATGAACAGCTTTTGTGCCGCCTGTGCTTTGCTGAAACCGGCCTCCGTATAAACCCTCAGTGTTTCCAGCAGTTCCATTCCCTTTTTGGCATCGTAGCTGGCAAGCTGCTCCAGAGCTGGATGACAGCAAGAGTCTAAAAATTTATCGTCATTGATTTTATCCAGGATAATATAAAAAGCATAATCCTGATAGTAGAAAAACAGATCATCCGTACTGATACGGCCAGAGAATGTCAAGGCAGTCCTAGCCTGCTCAAAATGTTCCGAAAATTGAGAGATATCGTTAAACACATTGCTGACACCAACAAGAAGCTTGTACTGTTTTGCCAATGCTGCCAGTGCATCCCGCTTATTTTGGAGGACTGCTATATCGTCGGCATTGATCAGACACACCACGGAAGAATGCCAAGGAAAGCTGCCCCAGTCTCCCAGTACCTCATTCAGCGCCGGCATTAGGACCCGCGTATAGAAATCCTGCTCCTTGGAGTAAGGCGTCCGGATCATCAGCACTTTCATGGCTTTTTGAAGTTTAAAACCGCTAAGCTTTGCCCGCATGGAGGTCTCTGCCGGCGAGGCACCATCTACTGCATCCAAAAGGATATTCGTCTTCATAATAGAGCGAAAATCGTCCATCTGATCCATGCTTTTCAGCCGCAGAATCCGTTCTTTTGCCTTTTGTGCAAACAGCGGCAGAAGTTTCCTGGTATACTGGTCAAAAATCGGACGCCGGTTCAGCGCAAAAACATATCCCATCGTCTCGCTGTTATGCCGGATACGTGCCGCCAGAATATGCATATCACTTTTCTTGCAGTAAAGATCAATTACCGGTGAGGTCGCTGGCACATGGATCATTTTGCGGCGGCTCTGTATATAATCCATCAGAATTTCGTCGCAGTAGCCTTGCTGAATACTGTTCATCCACAGCGGATAATCCACATAGAACGGCGTCGAATGTTCCAGGATCTTCCCTGAGAGGTCAATCGCCACGAACAGATTTCCGGTACAGGAAAATGCCTCTGAAAATACATTGCGCAGAGGGGTACCTGCTATCAGCTTAGATACCAAATTCGCATATTCCGCCTGTTCCTCCGGCTCTGTATTCAGTTGCAGCTTTACATACCGAAAGACCTCTGCCAAGGAGAGCTTTTCCAGGATTCTGGCGGAGTTCCTCAGGCCCGCCGCCCGATACTCTGGAAAAAGGTTTTGGTACAGCAAACATTGTGGAAGGGCAGTTCCTGCCCCGATCTCCTCGGAACGAATAAAATATACAACATGGTCGCCAAACTCCCGATAATCCTGATCCATCAGGTTCAGATCCTCAACCTCACAGTCCTCTGGAATCGTTACATCTGTAATCATATTGGCTTTCAGCAGAATATCCGTCAACGTTGAAAATTTCATAGTCCATCTCTTTCTGTTGCAGTTATACGCATCCTGTTTTTATCCGTGCCTGTCAGGAAAGCGCGCTTCTTTGTCAAACAGGATTTCTCCCTCCTAAAAAATCTCAAAATAAGCGCAAAAACGCCGGGCAACCAGACGATCCGCCCATTTGTCCTGCGTTTCAAAACAGATATTTTGAATGATTTTACCAGTTCTGCTCTCAAAGCATGCATCTTCCGATGCATACGATCTCTGTCAGCTTCCCTTTATGCTCTCTTTATTTTACTGTACTTTTCACAAAAAACAAGCGAGAAAATCTCACTATTTTACCAAACAAGAAGAATTCTGCGGGAAAATTCCCGCAGAATTTTCCACATGTACAAAATGTTATAGTTGGAGCTCCAACTCTTTCTTCGCATCTTCTTCAATGGCCCGATGGCGGCTTTCAATATACGGGATCGTCTGCGTATGTGTAACAATATACATCTGATTATCCTCAATTGCCTTAAACAGCCGCTTCCCAATCTTCTTCAGCGGCATCCCCGTGGCGATATTCTTGTGGAAAGCCTCTCTGGCCGTGAGGTACTCTTCACTGTTATAGAAGGGATCTGAGGCGTCCCAGAAGCGAGCCGGACGATGATTTTCACAGTTGTCAATATCTGTTGCCACATACATAGGGCAAAACACAGAAACACCGATGTCGCTTCCGCTGCTTTCCACCTCAGCCTTTACAGACTCTGCCACGCTGACGGCTGCATGCTTGCTGCAAAAATACGGCGGATTGATGGCCATTCCTGCCCGCAGGCCGGCAATGGACGCTGTACACATCAGGTGTGCAGGTGTCTTTTGTGCCTCCATGATAGGAAGTACCTCATGGACATAATGAACGATCCCCATGGTGTTGACTGCCAGGGCCCATTCCCAGTCTCGGATCGGAATATGGAGGATACTGCCGGCCGTGGCAATTCCCGCATTGGCAAATAACAGGTCGATCTGTCCAAAGCGGGCCATCGTTGCCTCTACAGACGCCTTCGCCTCTTCATAGACCGAGACATCCGTCGTGCAGGTCAAAACCTCCGCGCCAAACCTGCTGCATTCCTTTGCAGCCTCCAGCATGGCAGTTTCATCAATATCCACCAGTGCCAGCTTCATCCCGCGACTGGCTGCCTCAAGTGCAAAGGAATAGCCAATACCATGGGCCGCGCCTGTGATCAGAGCAACCTTTCCGAAAAATTCTTTCATATGCTCCGCCTCATTTCTTAAATCGTCAGCCAGCCGCCGTCCACAGCGATCATCTGACCTGTGGTAAAGCTGGAGGCGTCAGAGGCCAGATAAATACAAAGACCATCCATCTCACCGGTGATGCCAGGCCGACCCATAGGGCTATAATCCTCACACACTTTTTTAAATGCAGGCGTATCTATGTATGCGCCAGTAAGCTCGCTGGGGAAATAACCGGGAGCAATGCCGTTGACCGTGATGTTGTATTTAGCCCATTCCTGAGCAAGCGACTTCGTCAGCATCAGCAAACCGCCTTTTGCCGCACAGTATGCATTGGTGTTGTAGCCCAGACGGCTGACAAAGGCATGAATGGATGCAACATTGATGATCTTTCCATACTGCCGTTCTTTCATGGACAAACGGACACACTCATGCATCAGCCAGAAAGGCCCGTTCAAATCGCTATCCATCACCAGCATCCAGTCCTCATAGCTTTGGGTCTCCGCCACATTGCGGCAGGGAATACCGGCAGAATTGACTAGAATGTCGATTTTTCCATAGTGTTCCACGATATCTTCCACGCCTTTGGTAATGGTATCCGGCTTGGTCAAGTCCAAATCATGTGGGTAGCAGTGAACACCGTACTCCGCCTCAATCTCCCTGGCATTTTCCTCCAGGCGATCCGTCCTGCGGGCTACAATGGCGACATCAGCACCGGCAGATGCCATTGCCTTGGCAAACTGCAGTCCTAAGCCAGAAGAGCCACCAGCACACAGCGCGACTCTTCCTGTCAGATCAAACTTGTCGAATCTCATCACCGTTTATCTCTCCTATCAAATAAAAATTCAGTTCACTCACAGGAACCAAACATTGTCGTTTCCCGTTCGTGTAGCTTCCAGAATACATCCACCCATCATACAGTCTCCAGCCATGACAACCTTTCCAAATGCCTTCTCCATTTCATGATACAGGCTCAGATTCGGCTTACGCCCGGCGGCAATCACTACCTCATCCACGGTCAGCCGTTCCTGCCTGGGTTCCCGGCTGTCTGTGCAGTCCATCACAATGGAATCTCCCTCCACCGCAGACAATGCCCGATTCAGCAGCAACTCCACACCCTCATCTTTCAAAATAGACAGCAGTTTGTTCCGTACAGTCGGATACATCGTAGCTCCCGGCGTCGCAGTCATTTCGACGATTGTCACCTGATTATCCTGACAGAGGTAATGAGCGGTCTCCAAGCCAACCATGCCGCCGCCGATCACGGCGACCCGCTTGCCGGAAAAAGTGACCTTTTTTAAAAGGGCTTCCTCCATGGTGTGGACATTTGCCGCCTCCAGGCCGGCAACCTTTGGTACAATCTCTGTGCCGCCATTCGCCACCACAACGGCATATGGTTCCAGTTTTTTGACCGTTTTTACATCCGCAGAAGTGTTCATATGAACCGCTACGCCAACCTCTTTCATCTCGGCAGTCAAGGTCTTGATAAATTCCGCCACCATGGTCTTGTGGGGCGGAACCGTAGCCAGATATGCCATTCCGCCAAGGTAATCCTTTTTCTCCAGCAGATCAACCCGGAAGCCGCGCTTTGCCAAAACGATGGCTGCCTGCATACCTGCGGGACCGCCGCCGATAACCACGACCCTGCGTCCATCACCGTTTCGGATCAGATATTCATCGTTGTACATGGTGCCGCGTCCTGTGACAGGATTTGCCGCGCAGGAAAGGTAGCCATCCATCACCACAGACTTGTTGCACTGCATACATCCCATGCATTTACGGATCAGATCTTCCCGACCAGCCCGGGTCTTATTGACCCACTCCGGGTCTGCCATCTGTCCGCGGGAAACACCCACGAAATCGCTGACACCTTCCTCCAACAGCTTTTCCGCAGTAGCGGGAAATTTGATGGTATTAACCGCGACCACCGGAATACGAATCCGCGCCTTTACCGTCTTTGCCAGCGCCTTCCTCCAGCCCTCATCGTAGTAGTTCGGCTCAATCATATTCGGCACGGTCTCATAAACCGCACAGCTGACATTGATGGCGTCTGCGCCAGCAGACTCCAAAATTCTGGCGACCTGCACCGCGTAATCCAGCGTAATACCGCCTTCCACAAAATCACTTCCGTTGATTCGAACGCAGACCGGATAATTTCCGCAAGCCGCCCGAATTCCGCGGATGATATCCGTCACAATACGGCAGCAGTTTTCCGCATTCCCTCCATAATCGTCCGTCCGTTTATTGGTGTAAGGACTGATAAAAGACCCCAGCAGATAACCATGCGCCGCATGAAGTTCCACACCGTCAATACCGGCTTTTTTACAGTTCGCCGCGCCGTTGACGAATTTACCTACGATCTCGTCAATCTCTGCTTTGGTCATTTCGGCCGATACCAGTCCGTTCACCTGATTGATGATGGCACTGGGGCCCATGGGCTGTCTTCCGCCGTTCAGCGCTGGAGGCGCTTCCCGTCCGCCATGATGCAACTGAACAAAAATCTTTGCGCCGTGGCGATGCACACATTCCGCCATGCGCTGTACACTGCGTACATGCTTTCTGCTGGCAATACACAGTTGATTTGGGTTACAGGCGCCGCTGTTTTCATCTACGCGGGTAAATTCCGTGAAAATCAGACCACATCCGCCCCGGGCGCGGTCCTCATAGAAGCGGATCAATTCTGGGGACGCCTCACCGTCCCAGGTGGCAAGACCATTGCCCATAGCCGTCATTGCAACACGATTTCGAATTTCAACGCCACCAATATAGCCTTTTTCAAACAATTTCTGATATTTCATAGGTTTCTTGCTCCTTTCTCCTTGCTTTTGTTTTCACTCATATCCTGTTACAACATCAGCTACCGCCCATACTATCAGAAGGTGCATCCTCCTCTGTCTCAGCCAAAATATCACTGATAAAATACTCTCCGCCAGAAGTCAGCACGATATCCTCAGAATCACAATGAACACAGGCGGCCCGGTTGATATCCATATCCAGCCACTCCCGCGGAGTCATTTCATAATCTGATCCGCAGGCATTGCAGTGATAACCAATAGGGCGCACGCTCAACACCAGCTTTGCGCCTTCTGCACAGGTGTCTCGGGTGAAAATATTGAAATAACGCTGCATAAAGTCCCGATCAAACATGCGCAGCTGACCACAGATAATGTCAATCTCCAAAATTTTTCGAACCCGATTTGCCTGTCCCCACTGCACGACACTGGCGGCCAAATTTCCGATCACATTCATTTCATGCATGCGTGGTTATCTCCTCAACTGCTCCGCCGTTTCGATAACAGCTCTGGCATAGTCCTGTCCCTGGAACCCCAGATCACCACACTGACCGTCATAACGGCTGAAGATATCGCGGAGCAGGCCGTCAAGATCTGGTGTTTCAATGGAGATCGCCTGACGCGGGCAAAGCTGCTGGCAGCGCCCGCAGTACAAGCAGGCATCAGCATCGTATTGGAGCTTCCCATCTTTAAAGCTCAAGGCCTTTGCCGGGCACTGCCGCACGCAGGAGCCGCATTCCTCCTCCATGCAGGCCGAGTGGTTCAGCTTCCACCGCAGCCCATTGGCGGGATTGAACTGCCATTTCTTCTGAATGGGGTGAAGATATTGATAACCACGTCTTGGAATACAGCAACAAGGGCAGCAAAGGCAGACCGTGAAGATCGGCTCGCCGGACCAGATTCCCCAAACCTCGTTATCCACATCCATCTTTCCAACGAAGGGCAAAAGCCCCAGGTCAATGGCATGCTTTACATGCGCAATCGCTTCCTCCTTTGACACATGGCGGGCCACGCTGTCCGGCTCTTCTGCAGTAGGTCCTCCGATGTGTACGCACCCAATTCCTTTGTCATAACTTTGACAATCAAACGTAGTCCTACAGGTGCAGCGACGGTTGATAATGCGGTGTGAAGAACGATTGATCACCGCGGCAATAACCGCCAGCGGTAGCGGAAACGTTTTCCCGCCATCAATATGAATGACAGGCGGAAGCGGGGCGATGTCGCAGTAAAACATATCATGCGGTTCCGTGTCGATCTCTTTAGTGCCATAGTGCGCCGGTCCATATATCTCACGCAGGCCCGGAATACGCTTTGCCCAAAAAGCGTCTCCATCCTCCGGTTTCGTTCCGAACCATGCGTCCTTTTCTTCCTGAGATTTTGTCACACTCTTGGGATTTGGATTCTCATAAAAATGAAACCGCTTTGCCATGATCTTCTCTCCTTTTTGTTATTTTCCTCGCTCCTTATATAGACTCTTGCCGCCAAAATGTCTTTTTCTGTCAAAAATTGCGCCCATGACAGCCCCAGTATGGGTTTTCTGTATATTTTAAGTACATGCGATCCCGGCTGATGTCCAAAACCCTTTCCAGAATATCAGAAAGGCGTTCCGTCAATGCCTGGCTGGCTTCCTCCGGAATCCGTCCAAAGCGATCTATCTCCACAAAGGCGCAGCTTCCTGTCCCCCCGAAAAACAACCGACAATCATCCTCCAGACGGATCATCAGATACTCCGCTTTCATTCCGGGAAGCAGTGAAATCGCATCTCCAATCTGTGCGATCAGCTGTTGTTCCTGTTCCCTGTCAATGGGACAGGTTGCGTTTACTTGGATATGCGGCATATCGTCGCCTCTTTCTTTAATTTTTAATAAATGCTTCGCGTCTTTCTTTCAGCCAGGAAATCCATGCATCCATGTTCTCTCCCGTCTTGCTGCTGACAGGAATAATCTTCATATTCGGATTCAACTGATGTACACGGGTGGTCAGCTTTTTCAAATCAAAATCAAACATTGCCTGGCAGTCTGTTTTTGTCACCAGCAGCAGGTCGCAAACTGTAAACATCAGCGGATATTTCAGAACCTTGTCATCCCCCTCAGGAACACTTAAAAGCATGATGCTGCATGTAGCGCCGGTATCAAACTCCGCCGGGCAAACAAGATTACCAATATTTTCTAAAAACAACAAATCCACCGAATCCAAGTTCATCGTGTCCAGAGCTGGTTTCAGCATCGGCGCGTCAATGTGACAGTCGCCTCCAGTCCGAATCTGTACTGCCATGGCACCACTCTGTTCAATTTTTTCTGCGTCTACCATGGATTCAATATCTGCCTCTACAACACCGATTCGAAGTTGTTCCCTCAGCCTTTGGATTGTGTCCAGTAAAAGTGTTGTTTTTCCAGCTCCTGGGGAGGACATAACGTTGATCATTAAGGTCTTGTGCTCTTTTAAGCGGACCCGCAGCTTATTTGCCAGGCCATCATTTGCTGACAGAACCTCCTGCTTGATATCAATGTATCGAATTGCCATACTGATCCCACCTTTTATCTGCAATTTATGTCTGTTTTAGACAACTTTCTTTTTTATATAGCATTTTTCTTGGTATAGCTCAATGTATACTCCTGACAACGTCCCCCTCCTTATTTGTGCATTCCAGACAATTCTATTGAGGAACCACTTGGTGCTTTTTCTGTCCTGTCACCATACACCATCAAGACTGTGACCAGTAAAAATGGCGGCAGAACCATGATAGGCGCCGTCAAAATGGAACTTGCCGTGATTGCAGGCAAACGCAACCACGTGATTGTCATTGGCGACGACGCGGCGTATGATGCCCTGCCTATCAAAATTCAGACGGCTGCTACAACATCACGGCCTTTGCTGTTCTGGACGATGTCAATGTTATCGACTTGATCCAGAGTCGGAAATCACCGCCTTTCCGCATTCCTGGGAAGGCCTGCGCCTCTCAGCTCTCCATCCTTACGGTTATTCCTCACTCTCACATTTCTTTTCCCTGTTTACATGATGGATTTTCAGTTTTCATTTGTTCTAGCGCATAGTTCGCATATCTTGGTGTTTAACTGGCTGTCTATTGCCGTGCGTTCTTGGGTTACAACTGTAATCGCCTCAGGTTCGATGTCCCCACGCTTTTCCTTGCAATCTGGCCTCTTTAACTTTCCTTTCAGCGGCAACAATCAGCGCCCGCTTTCTCAAATTCCTTTCACAGATTTCAACTGGGCGGAAGCTGTCACAAAGCACGGGGCTAGTTCAAGGATGAGTTTATCGGTACGAGTTGATTCATCAAGGCGACTAAAGGACTACTTTGATAACGTCGATCGCGGGTTCATAGACCGCCCCTAAAATCATTTGCATGGCTTCCTGAACCAACTTGCCTGTAAAAGCCGGATGACTGAATGGGTGTATTCTACCATTGACTTCTGGATATAGGTGCGCTGTACAGGGTATAGGCGTTATCCACCTGCTCGCAATCCCCCAATCATACCCTTCCCATGTTCCTCAACTAAATTTGTCCGCCGCGCCTCCATTCGTGCCTTTCCTCCCCGTGCTTTCATTGAAGTAACGGTGCCGGTAAGGCTCTCTCCAAAATAAGAAAACCGGAAAGCTCTGGTAAACCAAGGCCTTCCGGAAAAAAACGCCCGTACTTCGACTTTCTCGTCGAAATACGGGCGGCATCCATTCTGGAGCTACTGATGTGACTCGAACACACGACCTGCTGATTACGAATCAGCTGCTCTACCGACTGAGCTACAGTAGCATATAAAATTCTTACAGTTCAGCTTGGGACATACCAACGCTTTGGAAATAGTCTTTCCGCTCCCTGTTTCGTCTGTCACGGCTTCCTTGCCTAAAAAACGCCTTACCCAGAGGTAAGACAATATAAACTGCCAATTCAGTTAGAACAGTTGAAAGTATATCATATCCTTGCCCCTTCGTCAACAACATTTTACATGCAGGGCCGGAAAACTTTCTGTCCCTTGACAATACTTTCCGTATTATTACAAATTTCACTGGAAAAAAACAGCATCCCCTTTGTCACTTTTTTTGGAACAAACAGGAAAATCAAAGAAGTCAAGAGAAAAAAGCTAAAAATTTTATGACGAATTTCGGCATTTTTTCTCTTGCTTTTTGCTTTTTATCCATATTTTCCCATGATTTTTCTCTTTCATTTATTTACATAATCTTTTTCGGTCTTCTCCTTTTACAAAGAGTTATTCACATTTTCCACAGGGTTTTCCACACGCAGTTTTTCTTTTATTTTCAATGCTTTTCTCCTATTTTTCCAAAAAATAACATCTCTTCTATTCCATTTTTCCCCCTGCTAAAATTACTTTCCAACTCGACATAAACTCCCACTTGAGCTCTCCCTCTCCTGCACGGTGTCTATTGGCCACAACCGCACAGCCCTGTCCTAAAAAAACGACATAAGGAGGGCCGTAAATACGTCCCTCCTCATGTGGCAATATCCAAGTTCGCATAAGCATTCAGCTCCATGCCCGCCTGATGTCCAGCCAGATACTCATAATATCCCTGCGCACCAATCATAGCGCTGTTATCACCGCACAGTGCCGCCGGCGGCAGATAAAGCCGATATCCTGCCTCTATACAAGCCCTCTCCAAATCAGCACGGATGACAGAATTTGCCGCCACACCGCCTGCCGCGCAGATGATATCTCGCCCACTCTGCCTTGCCGCTTCCATCACCCTCGGCACCAGCGTGTCACTCACCGCTTGTGCAAAATCTCTCGCCAACGCAGCCCGGTCCAACTCTTCTCCGACCTGCTCAGCATGGTGTGCTAAATTGACCACCGCCGTTTTCAGTCCGGAAAAGCTCATGTCCAATGGAGCGCCATCCACCTGGGCATGGGGGAGCCGATAGACGCCGCCAGCGGACTGCCGTGCTAAATCGTCCAACGGCTTTCCACCGGGGTAGGGTAATCCCAGGACCCTGGCAGCCTTATCAAAGCACTCCCCCGCCGCATCGTCCCGGGTGGCTCCCAGAATCACCATGTCCGTGTAGTCCCGCACATCTACAATCAGCGTGTTGCCCCCGGAAATGGCCAGCGCCAGGAAGGGCGGAGTCAACTCTGGAAAGGCCAGATAATTGGCTGCAATATGCCCGCGAATATGATGTACCGGAATCAGCGGCACACCCAAGCCAAAGGCAACAGATTTTGCAAAGCTGAGTCCCACCAGCACAGCTCCAATCAGACCAGGCGCATATGTTACCGCTACAGCGCCGATATCTTTCCGGCTGCAGCCGGCCTCCCGTAAAGCCTGCTCTGTCAGAGCGGAGATTGCCTCCACATGCTTGCGGGAGGCAATCTCCGGCACCACACCTCCATAGAGGGCATGGAGGTCCGCCTGAGATGCCACAATATCGGATAAAACCCGCCGCCCGTCCTCCACCACGCCGACCGCTGTCTCGTCGCAAGAGGATTCAAAGGCTAAAATCTTCATGGGCGTCTCTCCCTCCGCTCACTGGTCCCAGGGAATCTGTTCACCGGGTTCCGCATCTGGATCTCTGGGAATCCGGATATATTTTCGATACTTTTGCGGGGAAAAAGACTGCCGGTATACAAACTGATGCTCCTCCATCAGAGGCCCATCCTCTACCAAGCGGTTCGCCAGATACAGCGTTTTATAGTGAACGCCGAAAATCTCCGTATCATATCCGGCCATTCGCAGCCCATTTCTGAAATAAAATGCTAAGCGGCGCTCTGCCATCGCGGGGTCTGGTGCGTGAACAGGTGCCTCCACCTCACCAAAAAACACGGTGTCTGGCTCCGCCTCCAGAAGGCTTTTTAAAACCGACGCGCCCAGCCCCGCATTGCGGGCAGTGCTGGAGACACAAAGATAATCCAGCAGCGCCCAGCCCGGATGCCCCAGCCAGACAAACGCCTCGCCTACAATCGCATCTCCGTCAAACAGACAGTAGGGGATATACTGCCCTTGATCCCACATAGTCTCAATGGTTGCCAGAGATTTGAGCTCCGCCTCCGGGAATGCCTCCTTTAAATCCCGGTGATAGATCGTCCTCAGCTGATCATGTGTTGGTATTCGCAGTTCCATATTTAAACTCCTTTGTCATAATGACAGCATCCTCTTTGGGATGCTCATAGTAATGTCTCCGCCGCCCCACACTTCGAAAGCCGCGGCTGCCATAAAGCGCGATGGCATCGTAATTGGAAGCCCGCACCTCCAATGTCAAAAACGCCAGGTGATGACCCTGTGCAAAATCTAGAAAAACCTGCAGCAGCTTTCCCGCAATCCCCTTTCGGCGGCAGTCAGGCCGGACCGCCACATTGGTAATATAGCCCTCGTCCAGCACGACCTGCATCCCGGCGTAGCCCACCACCTGCTCCTCCCCATCCAAGGCAACCAGAAAAGCGGAGAGGTCGTTCTCCAGCTCCTCTGCCAGCATGTTTCTGGACCAGGGTACGGAAAAGCAAATTCTCTCCAGCTCCGCCACCTGATCCAGATGGTCGCCGTTCATTGGCACAATTCGTACCTTATTTTCCACGGGTCTCTCCTCCTGCTACTTCTTCATTAGGCGTCTCCATCACATTCTGGGCCGGCTGCTCGGTCTGCTCCTCCCCGGCAATCTTGCTGTACAACGCGATTCCAAGGATCACAACGGCACCGCCGGCCACCACCAGCAGCGCAGGCCGTTCCCGGAACAAAATCAGACCCCATACCGCCGCAAACACTGGCTCCACCAGCTTTGCCGTGGCGATAAAGGACGCCGGCAGATACTTCAGTCCCCAGCTATACACGCTGTGCCCCATCAGGGTGCAGAAAACTGCCATCCCCAGCGTGGTCAACAAGTTCACTGGCTCATAGCCTGTCAAAGAGAGTCCGGAAAACAGGGACAGCACCAGTACCGTCAACGCCGCGGCCATGTAGAGGAAATAGGTATACATGGTGGTGGAGATACCGCCCCGGCGACACACTGTCCCCACCAGCGTATAGGCGGCACCCATGATGGCTCCAACCAGCGCCAGCAGGTTTCCTTTTAGAGAGCCACCGCCGGAGAGGTCGGCCAGCGCTACAATCACACTGCCCGCAAAGGTAATCAGCACCGCTGCCCAAGCCTTGCCCTGCAGTCGGCTTTTCAAAAAGGCCACGGAACCCAGCGTCACAAAAATTGCCTCAGTATTCACCAACACTGCTGCAACCGCAATGCTGGTATGCTGCAGCGACTCAAAATACGCGCTGAAATGCAGCCCCAAAAAGATGCCGCTGCACATGCACAGCAACAGCTCCCGCCGCTTCATCCCCCGCAGCTCCGCTCGGCAGCGCAAAAGAACATAGGGCGTTAAAATCAACGTAGCAAATGCCACCCGGTAGAGTACCAGCACCATGGAAGGTGCCGTGGACAGCCGCACAAAGACCGGGGATAAGGAGACCGCCATCACCCCTAGTAAAACGATCAACCGCTTCATTCCACACCCTCCAAAATTCAGATTATCCCTTGGCCGCCAGCCAGTCCTTGCCCCAATGAGCCTCTGCCGTCAAGGGGACGGAGAGCTGGACAACGTGCTCCATCTCCTCCTCCAGAAGCCTCGCCACCGCCTCCGCCTCATCTGCCGGACACTCCACAATCAGCTCGTCGTGGACTTGGAGCACCAGCCGCGCCTGTGGCTGTTCCGTCCGCAGCCGCCGCCAGACCGCAATCATGGCAAGCTTCATGATATCCGCCGCCGTGCCCTGAATGGGCATGTTCAGTGCCACCCGCTCACCGAAGGAGCGCAGATTGAAATTCGAGGACTTCAGCTCCGGAAGCTCCCGCCGGCGGTGGAACATAGTCTCCACATACCCGCTCTCCCTGGCGCCCTCCACTACTTGGTCCATATACCGCCGAACACCGGGGAAGGTGGCAAAATACGCCTCCATATAGGCCTTGGCCTCCGCCACGCTCACGCCGATGTCCTGGCTGAGGGAGAAGGCGGAAATTCCATAGACAATCCCGAAATTCACTGCCTTGGCACTGCGGCGCATCTCTGGCGTGACCTCCTCCGGCGCAACGTGAAATACTTGCGCCGCTGTGGCGGTGTGAATATCGGCGCCGGAGGCAAAGGCGGCGCGCATATTCTCATCCCCAGAGATATGGGCCAGCAGCCGCAGCTCAATCTGAGAGTAATCTGCATCCACCAGTACGCACCCCTCCGCCGGGACAAACATCCTGCGAATTTCGCTGCCCAGATCCGTCCGGGTGGGAATATTCTGCAAGTTTGGCTCCGTGGAGCTCAGACGCCCCGTTGCGGTCACAGTCATCTGGAAGCTCGTGTGAATCCGGCCGTCCGGCTCCAGGGCCTTCAGCAAGCCCTCTGCATAGGTGGATTTCAATTTGGCGTACTGGCGGTATTCCAGCACTGCCCCCACAATAGGAGCCTCATAGCGGAGCTTTTCCAAAACGTCGGCATTGGTGGACCAGCCGGTTTTTGTCTTCTTCCCGTGAGGCAGGCCCAACTTTCCAAAGAGGATTTCCCCCAGCTGCTTGGGGGAGTTAATGTTGAACGCCTCCCCCGCCATCTCATAAATCCGCCGTTCCTGCTCCGCGATCCACCCCGTCAACATCTCCCCGAAGGAGACCAGCGCTCCTTTGTCCACCCGGCAGCCCGTGAGTTCCATCTCTGCCAACACCCGGCAAAGAGGCAGTTCTGCCCGTTCAAAGAGGTCTTGGAGGCCCAGCTCCCGCAGCCTCGCGGAGAGGGTATCATAGAGGGCGTCCACCGCCGCGGCATAGCTGTCAAGAGCCGCCTCCGCCTGCGCCACATCCCCCAGCATGGAAAAAGCCTCCGCATCCAAGTAGATGGGCTTGGGCAGCTCCTCATTATAATAGGTGACAAAAAGCCGCTGCAAATCGTAGCTGCCCGCCGTGGCGTCCAGGAGATAGGCCGCCAGGGCGGTATCAAAGAGAAAGCCCTCAGCGGGAAGCTGATTCTCCAACAGTGCACGCATCAAATCCTTAACATTGTGAGAGACCTTCCGGATATCCGCGGAGAAGAGAACCTCCAACAGACCGTTCCAATCCCCCTGGTACTTGTCGTAGAACAGCTCCGCCGTCATGGTGGTGTTCTCCCCAGTCCGGCATGTCACCGATATGCCGTTCAAGTCCGGCAAGGCCAACAGGGAAACGTGGTCTGCTTTCCGCCAGATTTCCAGCAGCCGCTCCGCCTGCTTCGGATCTGTCACCTGCTCCACGGTCGCGGTGAAGTCGGAGCGTGTCTCCGCCTCTGCTGTCAGACCGAACTTTTCGATGAGCTTGGAAAATTCCAGCCGTAAAAACAGCGGGTAAGCCTCTGGTCCAGGCGCACGCACCAGATTCTCCTCTGGTCGGAAGTCCAGCGGAGCGTCGGTGGCGATGGTTGCCAACCAATAGGAATGGCGGGCGCTTTCCTCCCCCTCCGCCAGCTTTTTCACCACATTGGGTCGTGCGGGTGTTTCCGGCGCTGTCACAATCTCCGGCATATGGTCATAGAGACGGTCGATAGAGCCATACATCTGTACCAGCCCCATGGCGGTCTTTTCTCCGACGCCCGGTACTCCGGGAATGTTGTCAGAGGCGTCCCCCATCAGGGCTTTCAGATCAATCATGTGGATGGGTGCAAAGCCGTACTGCTCCCGGAAGGTCTCCTCCGTCATGTCCCTGGTGGTGGTCTGCCCCATACGGGTGGACACCAGCTTTACCTTTGTATGGTCCGTAATAAGCTGCAAACTGTCCTTATCTCCGGTGACTACGACGCACTCCCACCCATCCGCCTCACATCGGCGGGAGATGGTGCCGATTAAATCATCAGCCTCCCACCCCTCCAGTTCATAGCGGGGAATGTTCAGTGCGTCCAGGACCTCTTTCAAAACCGGCATCTGCATTCGCAATTCCTCCGGCATGGGTTTTCGAGTGGCTTTATAGCTCTCGTCCGCAGTATGGCGAAAGGTTGGCGCATGGACGTCAAAAGTGACGCACACAGCGTCCGGCTTTTCCTCCTCCCGCAGCCGCGTCAGCGTGGTCAGGAAGCCGAAAACGGCATGAGTATACAGCCCGTCCCGGGTGGAAAGGGGCCGGATGCCATAAAAGGACCGGTTAATCATGGAGTTGCCGTCGATGACCATGAGCTTCATATCGTTCCTCCAATGTGTTCCAATCAATTTTTTTAGTATACCGCATTTTCGCGTCTTTCGCAACGGCTGGCAAAAAACTTCGCCTCCACGAAGATGGCCGCAGTGAGCGGTATTGTCTGTACAGGCGGCTTGGGTGCCAGCCATGCTCTTTTCCACTCCGTAAAAAGAGGGCCTTCTTCCGGCCCATCTTCCTTGTCGTTCACTTGTGATAGGGTGTGGGATTGTCCGTCAGCCCCAGCAGATAATCTACGCTGGTTCCATAATAGCGAGCCAGGGCAATCAGGGAGGCACTGGGCACATCCAGCACGCCGCTTTCGTATCTGGAATAGGTGGTCTGAGATACATGTAGAATCTCCGCCACCGCAGCCTGATTCAGGTCCCGGTCCTCCCGCAGGTTCCGCAGGCGCTGATACACGGCTCTCCCCCTCCTCCTTGCACAGTTTTTTCTATTTTATGATATGCAAAAATCGCATATTGATTTCTATGCAATAATCGCATAAAATAGAGAAAACTGACGAAATGGAGAGATTTTCATGATCAAGCAGGACCCACCGCCCTGGCGTATTTGGGTAGATACGCAGCGGCGCATTGTCTCCTTCCATCCAGAGGATGGCTTCGAGCTGCTGGAGTTCCGGGATCAAGCACTCTTTTTCCGCTGCGTGGATGAGTATACCCGGCAGCAATACCGGTATCAGTAAATTTTTGTGAAGAATTTGGGTTCCCATGTGGACAAATTGGCTGTTTTCGCGTATACTCTCTTACATAAATATTATGATATCTTATGTTTTATATAAGTTATTATAATATCTCAATTTAATTCAGAAGGAGTGGTTCTATGTCCGAGAGTTATGCCGGCAAGATCAACCGAAAGCTGCTGAAAAAGCGCCGCATTCTGGAAGCCGCCGCTGGACGGGAACCAGCGGACCTGGTGCTGAAAAACGCCACCTATGTCAACGTGTTCTCAAATCAGCTCTGCACCGCCGACATCGCCGTGGCAGAGGGACTGATCGTGGGCATGGGACACTACTCCGGCACTGAAGAGCAAGACTGCACCGGCAGGATTGTCCTGCCCGGCTTTCTGGATGCGCATATTCATCTGGAGAGCTCCCTGGTCGCCCCGAAGGAATTTGTCAAGGCTGTTTTGCCCCATGGCACCACCACAGTCGTGACGGACCCTCATGAGATCGCCAATGTTATGGGGACGGACGGTATTGAATACATGTTGCAGGCCACGGAGGGTCTACCGGTGGATGTGCGTTTCATGCTGCCCTCCTGTGTGCCGGCCACGCCTCTGGACGAGTCCGGCGCGGTACTGGACTACCGGTGTTTGGACTCCTTCTACGACCACCCCAGGGTGCAGGGGTTGGCAGAGATGATGAACTTCGTGGGCATCATCGCCGGAGATGACCAGCCTCTGGAGAAGATCGTAGCAGCCCAGGCCCATCACAAGAAAATTGATGGCCATGCCCCGGACCTGATGGACAACGACCTCAACGCCTACATCGCCGCCGGCGTCTACTCCGACCACGAGTGCCACGACCTCAGCGACGCCATCGCCAAGCTGGAGCGGGGGCAGTTCATCATGATCCGGGAGGGCACCGCCGCCCGGAATCTGGAGGCCCTCTTCCCCCTGCTGTGCGACCAGTACGCTGAGCGGTGCATGTTCTGTACAGACGACATCCATCCCAGTGACCTTCTGGAGCGGGGGCACATAGACGCCATTGTGAAAAAGGCCATCCACATGGGGGCAGACCCCATCACCACCATCAAGGTGGCCTGCCACAATGCCGCCCGGTATTTCCTGCTCAACAACCGAGGAGCCATTGCGCCAGGGTATCTGGGGGATTTTGTAATCATTGATAGTTTTGGGGAGTTCCACATCGAAAAGGTCTATAAAAAGGGTCGCCTCATGGTGGAAAACGGCGCGGTGCAGGCGTTTTCAGAGCCGCCCGTGGAGCCTTATCTGAAAGAGCGGGCCCACAGCACCTTCCATATAGGACGGCTCTCAGCCGAGGACTTTGCGGAGTCTCGACCCCGGGGCATTATCGGCATGGTCAATGGCGAGATCACCACGGTAGACGCCGGCTACTCGGATCGCATCGACGTGGAGTATGATGTGCTGAAGATCGCCGTGGTGGAGCGTCACAGAAATACCCGTCACATCGGCATCGGTTTTTTGCAAGGCTATGGTCTGAGGTCCGGTGCCGTGGCTACCTCGATCTCCCACGACTCCCACAACATCATTGTGGTGGGGGCCGACGAGGCCAGCATGGCCGCCGCTGTCAATCGGGTGGTGGAGCTGAACGGCGGCATTGTGGTCTGGGACGGCGGCGGGGTTGCGGCGGAGGTTCCCCTGGCCATTGCCGGCATCATGAGCGACGAACCCCTGACCGTGGTCAATACTCAGCTGGAGGCCGCAAAGTCAAAGGCCCACGCCCTGGGTGTGAATCCTAATATCGACCCGTTTATGACGCTGAGTTTCATGGCGCTTCCAGTCATCCCCTCCCTGCGGATCACAACCCGCGGCGTTTTTGACGTCACCACCCAAAGCTATGTATAATCCTTTTCTTGAAAAGAAAAGGACCAAAAGAATTTTCGCTCGTTACGAGGGCTGGTGAGAGACCATGTCTGTTCGTCGGCAACCAGGTCTGGTGGCAGCCTCCCGCTCTGTCCTTTTCTTGCAAGAAAAGGACAGAAGGATCTTGATATGTTACGGGAACTGGCGGGATACCGGATCTGCCGCTCAGCAACCCGACTTGGCGTCCTTAGCCCGTCCCGCCGACAGGCAGGCGGCAGATCTGAGCGATCTGCCGCCTGCTTTAAAAGTCATGGCGGCTCCCGCCGCCAATTAAAGTCAAGTAAATACATCGTGTCGGGGTAAAACATGAATAAGTCCTACTTTTATGATAATTCAAATTTGATCTCCCGGCATCTGCGCCGTATACGGAAAGAGCAAAAGCTGTCTCAAGAGGCCCTGGCCGCACAGATGCAGCTTCTGGGAGTAGACATCAACCAACGGCTCATCAGCAAAATCGAACGCAACGAGCGCTTTGTGAAGGATTATGAGCTTGCCTGCTTCTGTCAGATATTAAATGTCACGGAACGGGAGTTGTTGGCTGATTTCTATGAAATCCACGAATCATGAAGCTCCCCTCCCATAGCGCTCCATCACCAAAACAAGCGGCAAATCCACAAGGATTTGCCGCTTGTTTTGATAGCTATAGGGTCTCACGGATGGTCCGAAGCGCGGCGGCAAATTCCCCCGGCCTCTCGTGCGCGGGGTTGTGCCCCGCTCCCGGAATCACCGTGAAGCCTTTGACCGGAGCCTCGATGGTCTCAAAATACGCCCTGCTGAGGCTCGTGGGCGCGATGGGGTCCGCCTCTCCCAGCAGGTAGTGAATCGGTGCCGCGTACCGAGGGGCAAAATCCCCTAGTCGAAACGACAGCATTTGCAGGTGCAGCGGGCGGTTCACCTTCATGATCTGCGTAAAGCTCAGAAGATCGCTCCACCGGAAGACGGGGCTTCGCCGCATGGAGTTCAGCAGCTCCCCCAGGCCGGTGCCGGAGGCCGGTCCGTCGTCATAGGCCGCCTGAATCCTCCGCATCCGCGGCAGCAGCTTCAAAAGCCGCTCCGGGTCATTGGGCGGATAGTCCCCCATCTGCTCTAAAGCCCGCACATGCGCCTCATTTCCCGCCCGCCGGGCCATTTCCAGCGTTTCCCGGTAAGCGGTCCGCTCGTTTTCCATCATGCCGACCACCTGCCCCACGCCGATATACGCCAGAACAGTCTCCGGATGCCGCAGCACATAAAGGCTCCCCAGCACGCTTCCCCAGGAGTGGCCCAGCAGAACCACCCGCTCAGTCTGATACTTCCGCCGGAGGTGTCCGATAACACCGTGCAGGTCTGCCAGCATCTGCTCCATACTCTCCGGTCGGTCCCGCCTCCCATTCCTGCGGAGCGTTTTGCCCGCGCCCCGCTGGTCCCAGTGTACATGGGTGAACATTTCACCCCAGGCGCTATCCAGCTGGTAGGCAAACAGCGACTCCACGCTGCCGGGGCCGCCGTGCAAGTACAGCAGCACCGGCGTGCCGGGCGCTTTTGGGTAATGGAGCAGATAGTGCTCAATTCCGTTGGCAAAGACGTATTCCTCTTCAAAAGGACAGCGTTTCTCCACCGTCTGCTCAGTCATTCTCTACGGTGATCTGGCACATCTTCATGGCCTCCAGAGCGTTTCGGTGGCTCTCCGGCGTAACGCCGGCACAGCACCGCGCGTCCACCACAATCTCCGCCTCCGGCAAAAACGCCTTGATAAGCAGTGCATTGGAGATCACGCAGATATCTGTGCACAGGCCGATAAAGGTAACTTTCTCTACGCCAGGCTTTCCCTGCTTGTGGAGATCCTCGTCCCGGGCTTTCAGCAAGGCGCCCAGATACCGGCTGGCAAAGGCGGGCTTGTCAATGGGATGCCGCGCGTCTTCCCGGAGCTGGTCAATGATCTCCCAGCCCTCCGTTCCCCGGATGCAGTGCGGGACCGGGAGCTTCTTCCCCTCCTGGGTTGAGAGGTAGTTTGCCTCATGGGTGTCCCGGGTAAAGAGAATCTCCTCTCTCCGGTTCATGCCCTCCACTACCCGGCCTACCACATACGGCACGATCTCCCCGGCCTCCGGCGTGCCCAGGGCGCCAGATACAAAATCATTTTGCATGTCCACAACGATCAGAATCTCCATCTGAAAAAGCCTCCCCCCACAATTTTCTCTTATTATAGCAGGCCTTCCCCTTAAAATCCACGGAATCTTTCACGTTCTTCCAGGAAAGTCTTGACTTTCGCCCGTCAGTTCGCTACCATAGAAACATCCTGAAAAGGGGAAGATGAACGGCAATACCGTTCTCTTTTTTCGGCCTCGGGAGTGTGTAAAAAAAAAGTGAGGGAGACTATTTCATGAAACGCGAAAACTTTCAATCCCGCTTAGGCTTCCTGCTGGTGAGCGCCGGCTGCGCCATTGGCATCGGCAATGTGTGGAAGTTCCCCTATGTGACCGGCGAAAACGGCGGCGGCGTATTTGTTCTGTTCTATGTGCTGTTCCTGGTGATCATGGGGGTGCCCGTACTGACCATGGAGCTGGCCGTGGGACGTGCCAGCCGCAAGAGCGCGGTACTGGGGTACAAGGCTCTGGAGCCCAAGGGCAGCAAGTGGCATATTCACGGCTGGTTCTGCGTCATTGGCTGCTGCCTTCTGATGATGTACTACACCACAGTCTCCGGCTGGATGCTGGATTATTTCTATAAGTTTACCGTCGGCGCCTTCGACGGCGCTGCCACCGATGCTGTGGATGGCGTGTTCTCCTCTATGCTGGCCAATCCCGGCGAGATGGCCGTCTTCATGGTGATCATTGTGCTGGCGGGCTTTCTGGTGTGCTCCTTCGGCCTTCAGAAGGGATTGGAGCGCATCAGCAAGTGGATGATGCTGGCGCTTTTGGCGCTGATTGTGGTTCTGGCAGTTCACAGCCTCACCCTGGACGGCGCCATGGAGGGCGTGAAGTTCTATCTTCTGCCGGACTTCCAGCGGGCCGCGGAGGTGGGCCTTGGCAATGTCATCACCGCCGCCATGAATCAGTCCTTCTTTACCCTGAGTCTTGGCATCGCCGCCATGGAGATTTTCGGCAGCTACATGAGCCGGGAGCACTCCCTCACCGGAGAGGCGGTGCGCATCTGCTGCCTGGACACCTTTGTGGCGTTCATGTCCGGCATGATCATCTTCCCCGCCTGCTTCAGCTTTGGCGTACAGCCGGACAGCGGCCCCTCCCTCATCTTCGTCACCCTGCCCCGGGTATTTGTGAACATGGCCGGCGGCCGAGTCTGGGGCGCTTTGTTCTTCCTGTTTATGACGTTCGCCAGCTTTACCACAGTGCTCGCGGTGTTTGAGAACATCATGGCCAGCTGTATTGATAATTTCGGCTGGTCCCGTAAGAAGGCGACTGGTATCTGCTGCGTGTTCATTCTTCTGGCCAGCATGCCCTGTGTTCTGGGCTACAACGAGTGGTATTTCTCTGTGGTGCTGCCCAACGCGCCCAACGGCGGCCAGATTTTGGATATTGAGGACTTCCTGGTGAGCAATCTCCTGCTGCCGCTGGGTTCTCTCATCTATCTGCTCTTCTGCGTCACCAAGTGGGGCTGGGGCTTTGACAAATATCTGGAGGAGGCCAACACTGGTACGGGCCTCCGGATGTCCCGGGCTTTCAAACCCTATTTCCAGTTTATCCTGCCCATTATCATCCTGGTCATTTTGATTCAGGGCCTGATTTGAGTGCATATTCACGGCGGCATGCGATTGCATGCCGCCGTTTTTCCGATTTTAGGATTTACTTTTTCTCCCGGGGCGCATATACTAGATTCCAGAAATCAAAGGAGGCGTGCTGCGTATGAAACTGCATCTCACTGATCCCAAAACCGTGGACCTCACCCGCTATTGGGGAACCCAAAATGCCCTGCTGACTGCCGGAGACAAGACCGGCTGCAACACCATGACCATCGGTTGGGGGCAAAATGGCCTGGTCTGGGGTCTGCCGGTATGCACCGTTTACGTGCGGCCGGAGCGCTATACGTATGAGTTTATGGAGTCCCATGACTACTTCACTCTCTCTATCCTGCCTGAGAGCGAGAAGAAGGCCATGGCCCTATGTGGTACCAAGAGCGGCCGGGACACGGATAAGATCGCCGCCTGCGGTCTGACGCTTGCCTATGGTGCGGGGGATGCGCCGTACTTCGAGCAGGCGGAGCTGGTGCTGGTGTGCCGCAAGCTCTATGTGCAGGACCTGGATCTTGGCGGCATGGCGGAGAAGGTTCAGACCTTCTACGGCCCCGCTCAAGGCGGTATTCACCGCGCCTACACCGGTGAAATCCTCGAAGCCTATACGTTTTCTTAAAAAGAAAACGTATCAAAAAGAATTTGGCTCGCTCTGAGGGCTAGGTAGTTCACTGAGCCTCTGCGACGGCAACGCGGCCGGATTTGCGCCGGAACGGGAAAAACGGACCGGGTACGGCCGGAAATTGATGGAAAACAAGGAGCGTTCATGCAGGATACGACAAAGGAAATTCGAGACAAAGTGGTGCTGGTGGGGCTGAACTCCCCGGTGCTGAAACAGGAGGAGAACGCCGACGAGAATACTATGGAGGAGCTCAGCGCCCTGGTGGAGACCGCCGGTGGCGAGACGGTGGGCATTGTGCTGCAAAACCGCCCCTCCCCGGACCCCCGCACCTTTATCGGCGAGGGCAAGGTAGCTGAGGTACAGCTCTACTGTGAGAACACCGGCGCCACTATGGTCATCTTTGACAACGACCTCTCACCCTCTCAGATGCGGGTTCTCACCCAGCTGCTGGGCGTCCAGGTGCTGGACCGCTGCGGGCTGATTCTGGATATTTTTGCCCAGCGGGCTCAGACCCGGGAGGGCCGGCTCCAGGTGGAGCTGGCCCAATATCAATATCTGCTGCCCCGGCTCACCGGCATGTGGACCCACCTGGAGCGTCAGGCGGGTACCAGCGGCAAGGGTCCCATCGGCTCCAAGGGCCCCGGCGAAACCCAGCTGGAGACGGACCGGCGGCACATCCACCGGAAAATTGACAAGCTGCGGGAGGATTTGAAGGACGTGCGCCGGGTACGGGGCACCCAGCGCCAGCAGCGGCGGAAAAACGAGGTCCCCGTGGTGGCTATCGTTGGCTATACCAATGCGGGCAAGTCCACCCTGCTCAACCACCTCACCGGAGCGGGCATCCCTGCCAACAACCGTCTCTTTGATACCCTGGACACCACCAGCCGCCTGCTCCGCGTCAGCGACACGCTGGACGTGGTGGTATCCGATACGGTGGGCTTTATCCGCAAGCTCCCCCACCAGCTGGTGGAGGCGTTCAAGGCCACCCTGGAGGAGCTGGAGTACGCGGACCTGCTGCTCCACGTCATCGACGTGTCCAACCCGGAGTGGCAGCTCCAGGCGGCGGTGGTGGAAAATCTGATCCGGGAGCTGGGCGCCGGGGAGCTGCCCCGGATTGATGTATTTAACAAGTCAGACCGGTTACCCGTCGGGGAGATCATGCCCCACGGCGAGGATATCTGCGCCATTTCCGCCCGGACTGGCGAGGGCATCGACCGCCTGTTGGAGATGATTGACCAGCGGCTGGACAAGGGCACCCGGCGGGTGGTGCTCCACCTGCCCTATGACAAAGGCAGCCTGCTGGACATGCTGTATCGGGAAGCTAAGGTGGAACAGGTGGAGTACGGCGAGACGATAGACGTCACAGTGGTCTGCGGTCCCCGGACTCTCGGCCAGGTGCAGCCCTTTATGGAGGACTGATCCCGGCCAGCCCCGCGCCGGTGCGCAGCCCCAGCAAAAAGGCGTGGATGGCAGTAAATTCCTGTATTTTTTCGTAGCTCTCCACGGCGTGCTGGCCCAGCTCGTTTTCCACAAGCTCAAAGTGAAAGCTGTAATCGGCTTGGGGAACAGCGTCCAGATAGGGCCGGATATACCGGGGATAGAGCCATTTCATGAAATCGGACATGAAAATCCCCCTTTCATAGCACGTCACATCTGGTGTATTCTCATTGTAACACACCTGATCCGGCGTGTCAAGGAGTTCTTATGAAAATTGGAAATCGGTTAAAAGAATTGCGCAAGGAGCGCAGCGAAACGCAGGTACAGGTTGCCAATGCCATTGGAATGGGTGACCGTCATTATCAGCGGCTGGAAAATGATGACGGGCTTCCCGGCCTGGAAATCTTTTGCGCGCTGGCGGAGCACTTCGGTGTGTCTATGGACTATCTGGCGGGCCGCACGGACCGGCGGGAGGTGTCCCGGTGACGCCGGTGATCGAGACGCCCCGGCTGCTCCTCCGGCCCTTTCAGGATGCCGACGCGGCGGACGTGTACCGCTACGCTCAGGACCCGGCGGTGGGGCCGGTGGCCGGCTGGCCTCCCCACCAAAGCGTGGAGGAGAGCCGTGAGATCATCCGCACGGTGTTCTCCGCACCAGACATCTTTGCTATGGAGCTCAAGGAGACGAGCGCCGTTATTGGCTCCGTGGGCTTTGTGGGCAGCCATCCCGCGGGGGAGCACTGCCCAGATGACGAGTTGGGCTATGCCCTCTCCCGCCAATATTGGGGCCGTGGGCTGATGCCTGAGGCTGCCCAGGCGGTGCTGCGCTATGGATTTGAGCGCCTGCACCGCGTCTGGTGCGCCCACTACGCCGGGAACTGGCGCAGCGCCGCCGTCATCCGCAAGTGCGGCTTCCGCTACCAGTTTTCCCGCCCCACGGAGGTAACGCTCCTGGGCGAGACCCGGCAAACCTATTTTTACGTATTGACCAAGGAGGCGTGGCGTGAGCGAGTATCGGGTGCCCTATGAAGCCAGCGAGAGCGAATTCGTGGAGAAGCGCTCCCGCTTTATCAGCCACCTCTGGCGGGTGGAAAGCGAGGCCGAGGCCCGTACCCGCATCGAGGAGATGAAAAAGAAATACTACGATGCCCGCCACAACTGCTGGTGCTACTTACTGCGGGAGGGCGGCGCGGTCCGCTACTCCGACGACGGCGAACCCCAGGGCACCGCCGGCCAGCCCATGCTGAACGTATTTCAGCGGGAGGAAATCTGGAATGTCTGCTGTGTGGTGACTCGGTACTTCGACGGCATCCTGCTGGGAGCCGGGGGGCTGACCCGGGCCTACACCCGGGGTGCCCGGGACGCCCTGTGCGCAGCTGGCTGCGCTGTCATGGGCCTTTGGACGCTGTGGGACGTGCCCTGCACCTATCCCCTCTTTGAGCGGATGAAACTGGAGATCGCCGCCTGTGGCGGCGTGGTGCGGGACGCGGAGTACGGCGCGGACATCACCCTCCGGGCGGCGTTCCCGGCGGGCGGGGCGGAGCAGTTCGCCCCCCGCCTGACGGAGCTCTCCGCCGGGAGCCTGACCATGACGGCGGCGGGGGAGGAGTTCCTCCCCGGCCCCCGGGAGGCGGCCAACTGAACACAGAAACCGGGAGACGGCCCATGGCCGTCTCCCGGTTTTCTCATTCCGCCCCCTGGATGCCGAAGCCCAGGGACTGGACCTTCTGCTGGATGTCCTCCCGCCGGACGCCGGAGGGGTCGTAGTCCACCGCCAGGCGGTTGCCGCTGACGCTGACGGAGGTGACGCCCGGCAGGGTGTCCAGCTCCCGCTTCAGCTGCTTGACGTCGTGGCCGCCCGCCGGCTGCTCCAGGGAAAAGTGCGTGCTCAGATGTGCCATGGTACCTGCCTCCTTGGGAATAGCTTCTCCAAAATCCGCCGAACCATGCAGAGCCCTCACAGATCCTCCAGGTCCGCCGCGGGGATGTCGTTCTCCACATTGTCCCGGGCCAGGTCCGTGTCCAGCACCGGATAGACGTCGGGGATGGGCTTCTCCCGCTGGGGGAGCCTGCCTTGCTTTTTGCCGTCCTTCATTACAGATCACCTCCGCCATAGCTTGCCCGTCCCGCCGCCGCTCCATGATGGGAAAAACAGGAGAGCGGCCCCGGCGGGAGTTTTTCCCGGGCCGGAGCCGCCTGCGTTGGTCAGTCGTCCATGTACGCGCCGCAGCTGTGGTTGTTGTACTGCTTCTTGATGTGGATGAGGATGGAGCCGTCGGGCTGCTCATCCTGCCGGGTGATCTTGTACTGGGTGCGGTTGCGGTCCATCTGGGCCTTGTAGTGCTCCACCTCGGCCCGGACCGTCTGGACGGCGGCGTCGTGGGGCAGGTCCTCCTTCAGCTGGAAATGGATGGTCTGCAAAAGACACGCTTCTTTGATCCGCTTCATAGTCATCACTCCGATCTCTGTTGGCGGGCCGGCGCGGAGGGATCCGCGGTCAGGCCCAGCTTCCGCCGGATGTAGCCGCCCACCTGCTGGGTGCCGATGTGGAGGGAGAAGGAAAACGCCTGGGCGATCATGGACTCCGCCTTTTTCAGGATCTGGGCGTCCGTGGAGGACAGGCCCTTGGCGGTCTCCCGGGACTTCTGGTACAGGCACCGGGCCAGCAGCAAGAGCTCCCGCTCGTCGCCCCGGCGGAGGATGTCCCGGAAGGTGTCCAGCCGCTGCTTGCGGTCCTCTGTCCAGGGCAGCTGCTCCTCCCGGCAGCCGGCCAGCAGCCGGTCGATCTCCTCCCGGGACAGGACCGGCCGCATCCGGGCGGTCAGCGCCGGGTTGTCCGCCGGCACGTAGATGTCGGCGCCGTGCTGGTCCACAGAGCGGAGCACATAGTATTCCCGCAGGGGCTCGCCCGGTCCGAATCGCATGGACCGAAGGTCCTCCACCCGGCAGACGCCGTAGGCGCCGTAGTGGACGTAGTCGTTTTTGCCGGGCATTTGCCTCCTCCTTTCACAGCGCGGGGCCGTCTCCGGCCCCGCAGGCAATTCCTGACACCAATATTATACCAAATTCCGGCAGGCCCTTTCAAAAGCCCTTTTCCCCAAAAATGCAGGCGCTGTGATTTGTTCAAAATGCGCATGGCGGGGGCCCGTCCGGCGGGAGGGAAAAAGGCGCACGCTGCCGCGAAAATGATCCGGCGGCCCGAAAAAATTCCCGCCCCGACCCGTGAAAAATCGGCGGAATTTTTGAAAAATTCCACCGATTTGGACAGGAGGTTTCCCGCCGCGTTAAAGTATATACGGAAATTACGCTGTCCCCCTGCGGGGGACGGGGAAAAAGGAGCGAGATCGCATGAGCCTCAAGAAATTCAAGACCATGGACGGCAACGAGGCAGCCGCCTACATCTCCTACGCGTTCACGGAAGTCGCGACGATCTACCCCATCACGCCCTCCAGCCCCATGGCGGACCACGTGGATGAGTGGGCCGCTGCCGGCATGAAGAACATCTTCGGCCAGCCGGTGAAGCTGATGGAGCTCCAGGCCGAGTCCGGCGCCTGCGGCGCCATGCACGGCGCGCTGGAAACCGGATCCCTGGCCACCACCTACACCGCCTCCCAGGGCCTTCTGCTGATGATCCCGCCCATGTACCGGATCGCGGGCTCCATGCTGCCCGGCGTCATGCACGTCTCCGCCCGGACGGTGTCCACCCACGGCCTGTCCATCTTCGGCGACCACTCCGACGTCATGGGCTGCCGCCAGACGGGCTTCGCCCAGCTGGCCTCCTCCAGCGTGCAGGAGTGCATGGACCTGGGCGCCGTGGCCCACCTGTCCGCCATCAAGGGCAGCATCCCGTTCCAGCACTTCTTCGAGGGCTTCCGCACCTCCCACGAGATCCAGAAGATCGAGGTGCTGGACTACGACGACATGAGCCGCCTGGTGGACTGGGACGCCGTCCGCCGCTTCAAGGCCCGTGCCCTGAACAGCGAGCATCCCACCGTCCGCAACACCGTCCAGAACCCGGACACCTTCTTCCAGCACCGGGAGGCCTGCAACGGCGCCTATGACCGCCTGCCCGCCATCGTGGAGGAGTACATGAAGGCCATCAGCGACCTGACGGGCCGGGACTACCAGCTGTTCAACTACTACGGCGCGCCGGACGCGGACCGGGTGGTCATCGCCATGGGCAGCGTTTGCGGCACCCTGGGGGAGGTCATCGACTACCTGAACGCCCGGGGCCAGAAGGTGGGCATGATCCAGGTCCACCTGTACCGGCCCTTCTCCGTGTCCCACTTCCTCTCCAAGCTGCCGGAGACCGTCAAGACCATCTCCGTCCTGGACCGGACCAAGGAGCCCGGCGCCATCGGCGAGCCCCTGTATGAGGACGTGTGCACCGCCCTGGCGGAGGCCGGGCGCGGCGGCATCAAGGTCCTGGCCGGCCGGTACGGCCTCAGCTCCAAGGACACCACCCCCGCCCAGATGCTGGCCGTGTACGACAATATGGCCGGGGAGCAGAAGAACCACTTCACCGTGGGCATCGTGGACGATGTGACCCACCGCTCTCTGGACGTGGGGGAGAACATCAGCACCGCCGGCGGCTCCACCATCGAGTGCAAGTTCTGGGGCTTGGGCTCCGACGGCACCGTGGGCGCCAACAAGAACTCCATCAAGATCATCGGCGACAACACGCCTCAGTACGTCCAGGCGTATTTCGAGTATGACTCCAAGAAGTCCGGCGGCGTCACCAAGAGCCACCTGCGCTTCGGCAGGGAGCCCATCCGCTCCGCCTACTACGTCACCCAGGCGGACTTCGTGGCCTGCCACAAGCAGAGCTACATCCACTCCTACGACATCGTCCACGAGGTGAAGCCCGGCGGCACCTTCCTGCTGAACACCCTGTGGAAGGGGGAGGAGCTGGAGCGGAATCTGCCCAACCACGTGAAGCGGACCCTGGCCCGGAACCACGTGAAATTCTATACCATCGACGCCGTGTCCATCGCCCAGGAGCTGGGTCTGGGCAACCGGACCAACACGGTCCTCCAGGCGGCGTTCTTCAAGCTCTCCGGCGTGCTGCCGGTGGACGAGGCGGTCCAGTACATGAAGGACGCCATCACCCACAGCTATTTCAAGAAGGGCGACAAGGTCCTGAACATGAACTACGCCGCCGTGGACCGGGGCCTCCAGTCCGTGGAGGAGATCCAAGTCCCCGACAGCTGGAAGGACCTGCCCGACGAGCCCCTGGAGCAGGCCGAGACGGCCAACGTGCCGGACTACGTCCGGGACGTGCTGATCCCCGTCAACGCCCAGGCCGGCGACAAGATCCCCGTCAGCAAGTTCCTGCCCCTGGCGGACGGCGTGACGGAGGTGGAGACCTCCAAGTACGAAAAGCGCGGC
>OGGQ01000729.1_pt1 | contig 47085 bp, 39 predicted proteins | sample 1571191 | NCBI WGS metagenome assembly OGGQ01 (sample SAMEA2582061, study PRJEB24529) | metagenome | biome: Human gut stool | place: China | collected 2011
CTCGCCCCTTGCGGGGTCCCGAGGGGCAGAGCCCCTCGGCAGGGTCCGGGGCGGAGCCCCGTGAGATCGCTTGCCTCGCCAACCCGCACGGGCTATCAGGGAGCGTCACTCGACAAAAGGCTGTGACGACAGGAGGCTCCATGAAACCGCTCAAGCTGGATGCCGATTCCTCCCGCACCGGGAAACTTGAGGACATGAACGCGCCGTGGAGCCGCCTGCTCCATCTGGCGACGCGCTACACCTACCCGAAACGCTACCCCCTCGTACTGGCGGGCGACGCCATGTTCGACTTCTACTACCTCGCCAAGGGGCGCCTCAGGATCATGCACGGCGCGGAGAACGGACGCGAACGGGCGATGGTCTATATCGGCAGCGGGAATGTATTCAATGAGGCCACGGCACTGGCCGGATTCGACGATCCCGACTGCCGCTTCTACTGTATGGAAGACGTGGAACTGTACCGCTTCCCCGGCACGCTGCTCCATGATCCGCGCTTCGTTGCCGAATACCCGGAACTCATCATCAACCTGATGGTATCCATGAGCACCAAGGTGCTCGTGATGCACGCCAACCTTTCCGAAACGGGCGGCGGTACGGCAGTGAAGCAGGTCAGCCTCTTTTTGTGCGGGCTTTCACGTCTGCACGGTGACAAGCTCGACTTCAACCCCCAGATGACCCAGGAAGAACTGGCGATTTTCCTTGGGATGCACAGGGCTACGCTTGTGAGGGCCCTGAGGGTCCTGCGTGGGTGCGGCGCCCTCCTCCAGCTCACCAAGAACCGCCTCCGTATCGGAGACCTCGCGCTCCTGCAAAAAATAGCCGGGGAATAACCCGGAACATCTACAGAAAAACCCATATAATCCATACTGTTTCGTCCTATCTCATCTTTTTTCCACTTTTTTTCACAAATGGCGCAGATGCGCCATTTTCTTGAGAACGGCTGTGTGAAGGTTCGCACAATGGGAAGTGAGCCGGAGGGCGGATGCGCGCCCGCCCATCCCCTCACCCTTCACATAGCCGTCCCCCGCGACGCGGGGAACGCCAAGGAGACAGGACGTGATCAACGTTATCGATCAAGACAAATGCATCGGATGCGGGACCTGCTTCAAGTCGTGCAGCCTCGACGTGTTCCGCCTCGACACCGACCAGAGCAAGGTTTCGCCCTGCATGGCGGCGTGCCCTGCGGGGACCGACATTCGCGGCTACAATGCCCTCGTACAGCAAGGCAAGCTTGAAGAAGCCGCCCAAAAACTCCGTCAGGCAAACCCATTCCCCGGCATCACGGGCCGCATCTGCTTCCATCCCTGCGAAAAGGAATGCGCGCGCAATGCCGTGGACGGTGCGGTAAACATCAACGCCGTCGAGCAGTTCCTCGGCGATCTCGACCTGCCAGAAGAACAGCCCGCCGTCCGGCATACGGCCAAGGTCGCCGTGGTGGGTTCCGGCCCCGCAGGGCTTTCCTGCGCCTGCTTTATGGCCCGCATGGGCTACCCCGTCACCGTTTTCGAGGCCGCGCCGCGCCCCGGCGGTATGCTCCGTTACGGCATCCCGGCTTACCGCCTGCCCGACGCCGTGGTCGAGGCGCATGTGGCCCGGCTTGAAGCCCTCGGCGTCAGCTTCCGCTGCAACACCCGCATCGGCAAGGGCGGCGACCTGACCCTCGGCGATTTGCGCCGGCGCGGCTACAAGGCGTTCCTTCTTGCCCCCGGAACCAGCCTCAGCCGCAGGATCGCCATTGAAGGCGCGGAGCTGCCCGGCGTGCTGTGGGGCGTGGAGTTCCTGCGCGCCGTGCGCGGCGATCACGCTCCTACGTTTTCGGGCCATGTCGTGGTCGTGGGCGGCGGCGACGTTGCCGTCGACGCGGCGATTTCCGCCAAGCGCCTCGGAGCATCGTCCGTGAGCATGTTTTCCCTTGAGTCCGAAGCCGAACTGCCCGCCTATCCGCACAATATCGCCGACGCCCGCGACGAGGGCATCGATTTTCAGTGCGGCTGGGGCCCGGTACGCGTCGAAGGCACGGACGCCGTTTCCGGCCTCGCCGTCAAAGCCTGCCTTTCCGTCAAGGACGCTTCCGGCGCGTTCCGCCCGTCCTTTGATGAAGCGCAAACCCGCACCATCCCCGCCGATGCCGTGATCTTCGCCATCGGGCAGGCCGCCGATCTCGATCCCTTCGCGGAGGACGTGGCCATCACGCCCCGCCGTACCATCGAAACCGCCGCCGTCACCTTCGAAACCTCCCGCCCCGACGTATTCGCGGCGGGCGACGCCGCCAGCGGCCCGGCCTCGGCCATCCAAGCCATCGCCGGGGGACGCGAGGCAGCCTTCTCGATGGACCGCTACCTGCGCGGAGGCCAGATCCTCGCCAACCGCGCCGCCGTCCGCGAAACCGTGGACAAGGACAGGCTCCCCGGCGAAGGCGTGCTCCTCTCCCCGCGCAACGAACGCGCCGTGACCGACGCCCCCGGATTCGGGGAACGGCGGCGGGGGCTGGATCTCCATGCCGTGCTGGCGGAAGGTATGCGCTGCATGACCTGCGGGGCCAAGGCCCGCATCGCCTACAACGACGACTGCATGACCTGTTTCACCTGCGAGCTCCGCTGCCCGGCGGAAGCCATCAACGTGCATCCTTTCAAGGAACCGCTCCCGCGTACCCTTGAAATCCATTGCGAGGACTAGCCATGAGCGCGAAACCTTTTGTTTTCGATACGGACGTGCTGATCATCGGCGGCGGCTTTTCGGGTTCGTGGGCCGCGCTGACGGCCCGGCAACATGTGGAGAACGTGCTCATCGTCGACAAGGGCCCCCGCGACTGGGGCGGCCTCGGCGGGATGTCCGGCGGCGACATGATCGTCAAGCAGCCGGAGTTCGCCGCCAAGGATCTGGTCGAAGAGCTGGTCTATTACTATGACGGGCTGTGCGAGCAGGATGTGCTTGAGGAAATCCTCAACCAGTCCTACGAGCGCTTCAAGGATTACGAGAAGATGGGCCACGAGTTCGCCCGCGACGATTCCGGCAGGCTCATGAGCATCCCCCAGCGCGGGCTCGAACTCATGCGCTATTACTTCTACCATCCCTACGGCAAGGGCGGCGCGCACACCACGCAGATCCTCAATGCCGAGCTTCAGCGGCTCAACGTCCAGCGCATCGGGCGCATCGAGATCACCGATCTCGTCAAGGACGGCGACGCCGTTTCCGGGGCCGTGGGCTTCCACGCCCAGAGCGGCACGCCCTGCCTGTTCCGGGCCAAGGCCGTCATCCTCGCCGCCCACAACGGCGGCTGGAAGGGCTCGTACCTGCTGAACACCTGCGCGGGCGAAGGTGCGGCGCTGGCCTACGGCGCGGGCGCTTCCCTGCGCAACATGGAGTTCATCGAAAACTGGAACGTGCCCAAGCTGTTCGCGTGGGAAGGGCAGACCGGGATGCTCCCCTACGGCGCGCGCTTCCTCAACGGAGAAGGCGAGGATTTCATGCGCCGCTATTCCCCGAAGCTCGGAGCCAAGGCCGACCCGCACTACAACGTGCGCGGCATGGCCTTTGAAGTCCGGGCCGGACGCGGGCCGATCTACTTCGATACCAGCACTATGAGCCCGGAAGGCGTCGAGATCATGACCCCCACCGGCGGCTGGATGAAACTCAACGATACCAAGCTCAAGGAACTCGGCATCGACTTCTTCAAGAGCAAAACCGAATGGATGCCGCAGGTGCTCACCTCGTTCGGCGGGACCGTGGCCGACAAGGACGGCTGGAGCGGCGTTCCGGGCCTGTTCGTGGCCGGACGCGCCCGCAGCGTCACCCCCGGCGTCTACATGGGCGGCTGGGACACCTGCAAGACCACCACGACCGGTTACATCGCCGGGAACAGCGCGGGGAAATACGTTTCCGGGCTCACCTCCGCGCCGCGGTTCGACGACGCCCACGCTTCCGGCACGCTCGACGCCACCCTGTCCCTGCTCGGCAAACCCGGCGTCTATCCCAAGGACGTGGTCCGGCTCATGCAGGAGCTCATGGCCCCGATGGACGTGTGCATCCTCAAGACCGGCAAGGGCCTCACCCGCTCGCTGGAACGCCTTGAAGACGCCAAACGGAACATCCTGCCGTACATGACCGCCCCCGAGCCGCACTATCTGGTCAAGCTCGTGGAAGCGCGCTCCATGGCGCTGATCACCGAAATGTACCTGAAGGCGTCGCTCATGCGCAAGGAATCGCGCAGCGGGCATTACCGCGAGGACTTCCCCGAACGCCACGGCGATCCGGCATGGATCGTCATCCGCGACGGGCACGACGGCATGGATCTGCGTGCCGACCCCGTTCCGCTGGACCGTTATCCGATAAAACCGCACCGCTACTATATGGATAACTTCGCCTTCCCCAAAACATCGGCCATCTAAGGCAGCGTCCGCCGCGCCGGAATCCCGCATCCCGGCGCGGCTCCCCGACCTCTGAACCCGCCTCCCGCAGGAGTCCCCATGAACCGTGCCCTGACCTTAAAGTGGTTCGCCGTGCTCGGCCTCGCCAGCCTGTTCTACCTGCTGGCTCCCCGTGACGTTTCGCCTCAAATGCCCCTCTATCTCGGGATGACCTCCGCAGCGGTCATCATCTGGACCTTCGATCTCTTGCCCGCCGTGGCTGTCGCCGCCGCGCTGACCTTCCTCTACCTGCTGACCAACATGGCCCCGCCCGAAGTCGTGCTCGGACCGTGGACCACCGTGCTCATCTGGACCACCTTCGGCGCGGCCATCTTCGGCGAAGCCATGGAAAAGACCGGGCTCGCCAAGCGCGTGGCCCTGCGCTGTATGCTCCTCACGGGCGGCACGTTCACCGGGATGCTCATCGGGTTCGCCATCGGCGGCATCATCCTCGGCCTGCTGCTGGCCTCCGGGTTCGCCCGCACGGTCATCTTCTGCGCCATCGCCGTGGGCATCATCAGGGCGCTGGACATCGATCCCAAGTCCCGCCTGTCCTCCATCATCGTCATCGCCTGTTTCTTCGCGGCGGCGGCCCCGACCATGCAGTTCCTGCACACCTCGGAGTCCTTCATCTGGTCGTTTCAGGTGCTCATGAAGGCCATCGGCGGCAATGTGGACTGGTGGGAATACCTGAACCACGCCTGTTTCATCAACACCATCTATGTCGCGCTGTCCTTCCTGACCATCTATTTCATGCGCGGCAAGGTGCGGCTCCCCGAAGGCGGGAAACTCAAGCTCATCCTCGAAGAGCGCCTCTCCGAAATGGGCCCCATGACGGTTTCCGAAAAGCGCCTCCTCGTCCTCGCCATCCTCGGCATCCTCGGCTTCATGGTCGAGCCGTGGACCGGCGTGAACGCCGTGTATGTGCTTTGCCTCGTAGCCCTGTTCTGCTACATGCCCGGCATGAAGATCATGGAGCCCTCCTCCTTCAACAACCTGAACATCGTGTTCCTCGTCTTCGTGGCGGGCTGCATGGCCATCGGTTTTGTGGCGGGCGAAGTCGGAGCCAACAAGTGGGCCGTCTCGTCCATCATCCCGTTCCTCAAGGAACTGCCCCCCACGCTCGGCGTGCTCTGCTCCTACCTCGCGGGCGTGGTCACCAACCTGCTCCTGACCCCCTTCGCGGCGACCGTGGCCTTCACCCCGGCGTTCGGCGAACTCGGCGTCCAGATGGGCGTCAACCCGCTGCCCTTGTTCTACGCCTTCGAGTACGGGCTCGATCAGTACTTCTTCCCCTATGAAGGCGTCATGTTCCTCTACATCTTCACCACCGGATGCGTGACCCTCAAGCACGTCATCCCCACGATGATCGCCCGCTGCATCGTCGCCGGGGCGTTCATCGCGGTCATCGCCATCCCCTACTGGACGTTCATCGGCATCATGTAACCCCGGCACGGCCCGCTCCCGCGCCTCTCCTCCCACTCCCGGATGCCCCCGCATCCCAAAAAAGCGTTGCCGCACCCCGGCCTGATGGCTGGATGCGGCAACGCCTTTTCGTGATCGCCCTTCCCGTCTTCTTGACACGCCGCCCCGCCGTGCCCACATTCAGACAAAACACGGGCAGGAGGCCGCCATGAGCGACAAGGACATCATCGATATGAAAGAGGAAAACGGCCAGTGGTCGGCCTACGTTTCCGAGTTTTCCCCCGAAAAGCTCTGGGAAAAAATCAAAGGGCACGCAAAGAAAGTCGGCTGCGAGGGCATACGCAGCGCCCTGCGCCTGTTCTACGCGCTGGACAATCCGTCCATGCCGCTCAAGACGAAAATGGTGATTTACGGCGCGCTCGGCTATTTCATTTCGCCCATCGACGTGATCCCCGATTTCATCCCGGTCGTGGGCTTCACCGACGACATCGGCGTGCTCGCGGCGGCGGTGGTCATGGCCGCTTCCTATATAGACGCCGAGGCCAAGGCCAAAGCCGACGCCAAGCTTGCCGGATGGTTCGGGGAAGGCACTTGCTGAAAAGAACCATACCCCCCAGCCTTTCCGGGAACTACGGAGAGGCTCTCCGCCACGCTTTGGCGCGGACGCACCGCAAGGTACGCCCGTACTTCTACTCTCCCCGGCAGAACACTATCAGGAATAGGCCCCGCGCACGGCGTCCACAATGGCGTCCGTCAGACGCCGCAGGTCTTCAGGCCCGATGCAGTACGGCGGCATGAGATAGACGTTCCGGTTGAACGGACGCACCCATACGCCGCGCTCAACGAAGAAATCCTGCAAGACGGCCATGTTCACGGGCTTGTCCACCTCCACGACGCCGATTGCGCCGAGTGTCCGCACGTCGCGGACCCCCCGGAATTCCCGGCACGGCGAAAGCCCTTCCTCAAGGCCCCGGCGGATGCCTTCCACACGCTCGGCCCACGGCGAGGCGTTCAGAAGGTCGAGGCTGGCGCATCCCACGGCACAGGCCAACGGGTTGCCCATGAAGGTGGGGCCGTGCATGAACACGCCGCCGCCCTGCTCCGGCCCGGCCTCTTCAATGCCCCGCGCTACGGCTTCGCTGGCAACGGTCGCCGCCAGCGTCATGGTGCCGCCGGTGAGCGCCTTGCCGAGACAGAGGATATCCGGCTTGAGGCCCGCCCATTCCGAGGCGAACATCTTGCCGGTACGCCCAAATCCTGTGGCGATTTCATCAACGATCAGCAGCAGTTCGTGCTCGTCGCACAGCTTCCGCAGCCCGCGCAGGTAGTCGGGGTGATAGAACCACATCCCGCCCGCGCCCTGCACGATGGGTTCGAGGATGACCGCCGCCAGCCCCTCCGCGTGACGCTCGATGGCGTCGCGCATGGGCCGGAGGCTGTCGGGATCGAACGGGCTGTCGAAACGGCAGTTTGGGCGCTCGACGAACAGGTGTTTCGGCAGGATGCCGGTAAACAGCGTATGCATACCGTTTACGGGATCGCAGACGGACATGGCCCCTTGCGTGTCGCCGTGGTAGCCTCCCTTGGGGGTGAGGAAGCGGGTTTTGCCCGGCCTGCCCTTTGAGGCCCAATACTGGACCGCCATCTTGAGCGCGACTTCGACCGAGACCGAACCCGAGTCGGCGTAAAAGATGTGTTTCAGATTGTCGGGCAGCAGCGGCAGGAGCCGTTTCCCCAGTTCCACGGCGGGCTCATGGGTCAGGCCGCCGAACATGACGTGGGCCATTTTCGCGGACTGCCGCCGCACGGCGTCCATGAGGACGGGGTGTCCGTAGCCGTGGATGGCGCACCACCACGAGGACATGCCGTCCACCAGTTCCCTCCCGTCGCGCAGCCTGATGCGCACGCCCGACGTGCCCACCGCCTCCCGCACCGGGAGCGGGTTCAGCGCCGACGTATACGGGTGCCACAGGTGTTCCCGGTCGAAGGCGAGAAGCGAAGAAGGGGAAAGAGGAGATGAGGGAATGTGGGGGGAGGCCACGCGGGAGCTTTCCCGGTTGGAGCATGAAGATGCGGGGGAGGTTTGACCGCGTTCATGGGAAGAAGACGGGGAGACGATATGTGATGAAGCGTTGCCGGGGCATATTCCATTGGAAAGGCAGTCCGAGAACAACGGGCGCAGGGCTTCCACGGCGGGCCCGACAAGGGCGGCGAGGCTGGACCATACGTTTTCGGCATTGTTTGCGAATCCGGTTTGGTAGGGGATTTCCGCGAGCACGGGGACGCCGCGTTCCCGGCCCATGCGGGCGAGGGTTTCGGCGTTGTCGCGCAGCAGCCTGCGTTCGTTCCCGACATCCGGATCGGGGCCGGAACCCGGATCGCATACCGTTTCCGGGATCGGGCGGTTGAGGATCATCCCGCACACGCGCAGGCCGTGCGATTGCAGCACGTCGAGCGAAAGCAGGGCGTGGTTGATGCAGCCGAGCTTGTTCCCCACGACGAGCAGGACCGGAAAATCGATCTCCCGCATGAAGTCGAGCATGGTTTCGCGGTCATTCAGCGGCACATAGATCCCACCCGCGCCTTCGATCAGCAAAAATGCCCCGTCCGGCGCCTTCCGCTCCAGCTTTTCCCGTAAGCCGGAAACAGTGAGCGGACGCCCTGCCAGCCGTGCCGCCAAATGCGGCGAACACGCGGGCTCGTAGGTTTCCAGCACGATCCCGCCGCCTCCCGCCGCCTCGTAGCAGGCCACGTCGGGAGCGACAAGGGCGGAAGAGGCCGAAGAAGAAGACACTCCCAACGAAGCGCCCACGCCTCCCATGCCTGCGTTTCCCCAACCCTTCAGGTGTTCGGGAGTACTGGAACCACCTTTCCCACAGCAGCCACAAGCACAGTCTTCCTTTCGCGTCTGCAAGGAGTCTCCATCCCCTCCCGCCGAGAAAGCCCCCTCATGAGACGCGGCCTCCCCCCGATTCTCTTCCTCTCCCCCCCGCATAACGCACCCCGTCTGTACGGGTTTCACAGCGGCGGCGGGCACCCCGGCGACCTTCAAGGCGCGCAGAAGCGCGGCGGTGACGGTGGTCTTCCCGGCATCGGTATCGGTCCCGGTGATGAAAAGCCCCTTCATGACCGTTCCTCCCGAAGCCCCAGCACCTCGTACATTTCGGCATCGTCACAGAAGGCGCAGCCCTTGGTGGTGAGGTAATTGCCGGTCATCACGCCGTTGGCTCCGGCGGCGAAAACCCACGACTGCCACTGGCCGAACGTCTTGGAGCGCCCGCCGCAGATGAGCACGTCCTGTTCCGGATGCAGAAGCCGCATGAGCGCGACCACCCGCAACGCCTCGGAAGGCGGCAGGAGGGGGGAATCCCCAAGCGGCGTGCCGGGAATGGGATTCAGAAAATTGAGCGGCAGGGAGTCCACGCCGAGATCGGTCAGGGTCTGGGAAAGCTCAATACGCTGCTCCCACGTCTCGCCAAGGCCGAAGATGCCGCAGCTGCACACCCGGAACCCGGCGGAGCGGGCCACGCGCACGGTTTCCAGATCCTGCTCGTAGGCGTGGGTGGTACAGATCGAAGAGAAATGGCTCGCGGAGGTTTCGAGATTGTGATGATAGGACGTAAAACCCGCCTCGCGCAGCCGGGCGGCCCGCTCGGGCGTCAGCAGGCCGAGCGAGGCGCACAAGCCGATCTTCACTTCCCGGCCGATGCGCAGAGCCGATTCGCACAGCGCATCGAAATCGCGATCGCTCGGAGCCGTGCCGCTGGTCACGATGCCGAAGCGGTCGACATTGTTGGCGGCGAGCTCTTCGGCGCGGCGCAGCAGCGTATCCGTGTCATAGAGAGGATAGACGGGGGAATCCGTTTGATGATGCGCTGATTGGGCGCAGAAAGCGCAGTTTTCAGGGCAACGCCCGGACTTGGCGTTGATGATCCCGCAGGTAAACGCGGCGGCGGGCTTGCGGGCGGCGCGGGCCAGCCCCGCCACGGACAGGATGTCCAACGTCGCGGACTCGGGAAGACGGGCAAGCTCCAGCGCCTCGGAAGGTGACAGAAGCGGATCGGCGCCGGACGTGATGCGTTCGGCGATGCGGACAAGCAAAGCATCCATGGGAAAACGTCCTTACAAAAAGTGATGCGACCTTCGCTGTGAGAATAAAGACGCCCGGAAGGGAATCTGGGCAAGGCCGGCGGCTTCGGCCCGATCGGATGCCGAAAAAATTTTCCTGGGAACCCCAAGGGCTCTCCCCAGCAATGCCGGACAGCAAATAACGGGAGCCTGACCGCTGAACGGATACGGCATTTCCCTGCTCTGTGCAACTCCGGTGAAACGGACGGGTTACGGCGGGAAGCAATCACAATGGGCACTGCCGGGAAGCCCCGCTGAGAGAAGCATCCGCTTCCATACCAGAGCCTTTCCTCTTAGAAATGTATATGATCGCCCCAGAAAAGCTGCGTGGGGGGATTCGATGGCACAGGAGCCTTTGGAAAGGCATGGGCTCCCCGCCGGCAAGCTTGGGGAAGAGAGGAAAAGCCTTTATCCAGAAAAAGTTCCCTCTCCCCAATGCCTCTATGCCCTTTCAAAGCCCTTCCTCCCACCTTCCCCGAAAATCGGTTGCGGCCTACAAGTCAAAAGGCTAAAATGATTTCACCATCAACGCTCTCGGCCCCGCCGTCCGCAAACGCACCCCGACCACATGCCAAAACGTCTTACGCTGTTCGCTCCCGTCCTGCTCGCCGTAGTCCTGTCCATCGGGATCATGGCGTGGTTCGGCTACCATAACGCCAAGGACATCCTCGAACAGGAGCTCGTCGCCCATCAAAAAATGATCGCCCAAAGCGCCGTCGATGCCATCCACACCTATTTTACCGGCATCACAGAGAACGTCGAGACGCTCGCCGCCTCCGGCCCCATCCGCCGGCTGCTCAAGAATCCCGATTCGGCGGAAGAGATGGATTCGGCGCGGCGGCTTACGCGCCTGTTCATCCGGCACCAGTCGGATATGCCCAACCTCAACCTTCTCAACAAGAACGGCCAGATAATCCTCAGCTCCACCACGGCCATGCCCGGCATCACCCGGAGTGTCCGCACCGATTTCTCCGATATTGATCGGCCTTCCTTCGGCAGCACCACCAACGGGGACGGGAAGGTCATGGCCTACGTCAGCGCCCCTGTCCGCAGCGACGGCGAACGCGGCGGCGAACGCATCGGTGAAGTTGTCGTCATCATTGATCTGGAAAATTTTCTGCAAAGCTGGAAACGCACAGCCTCCATCGCTCCGAGCGACGGCTATTTCCACATCATCAACGCACAAGGCAAAGTGCTGGCCTCATGGAACAGCGAGGCGCCTCCAGACAACATGCTGAGCCCCGGCAAGCAGAATATTTTCCATCAGCCGGAAGGGCAGCTTATCCGTTTCGCCTCCAGGGATCGGCACACCAGCCTCGGCATCTGGTTCCCCATTCCGTCCACGGACTGGCGGATCCTCATGGCGGTGAACGAAAACAAGATCCTCGGCCCGGCCAACATACTCCGCGACGGGACGCTGACCATCAGCGGAGCCACGGGGCTGCTGCTTCTCCTCCTCGTCTGGGTGCTCCTGAGTTCGCTCACCCGGCAGATCCGCGAGAAGAATCTCCAACTTGACGCCATATCCTCCCACCTGCTCGGTGGCCTGCTCATTACAAGGCTGGATCGGTCCTTCACCATCCTCTACGCCAACGACGGCTACCTGAATATGGTAGGCTATACCCGAAGCCAGCTCCGCAAGGAAAAGCGCAACGCGGCCGTTAGCCTCTGCGCGTCCGAAGAGCGGAACGCGACGATGCAAGCGATTTTCAGCCAGCTTTCCCAGAACGGCATGCTGTCGCTCGAACACCGCCTCCAGCGGAGGGACGGCACCCGCTTATGGGCCCTCATCCGGGGACGGCAGGTGAACGATCCCGAACTGGGGCAAATCGGCGTATGGGTCATCATCGACGTCACCGAACAGAAGGAAACGCAGCTTGCCTTTGAGCGCCAGTCCTGCGAGCTGGAAACGCTTGTCCAGCAGGTTTCCGCCAGCGAAAACAGGCTCAAGTTCCTTGTGGACAGCGCGAGCATCCCCTTGTGGTCCACGGATCTCGAAACAGGGCTCATTTCCTACAATGAGCACGTCTGCCGGATGCTGGGCTGGCCCGAAGGCGTGCTGCACATGACGCTCCCGGATTTTCTGCTCCGGTGCCATCCCGACGACGTGGAGCACGTGCGCAACGTGTTTGAAAGCTTTTCCGCCGAAGACGCCGGCGGCACGCTGGAATACGAATACCGGGTGCGGGACGGCAACGGGAACTGGCGGTGGATACTGGTCAAAGGGCAAAAAGCGATCAACCCGCTGACCCACAAGGCCGAACGGGTGGGCATCGTCATCGACAACCACGCCCGCAAACAAGAGGCGCTCGATACCCTCCAGCGCGCCGCTGAACTTGAAGCGCAGGTGCAGACGCGCACGGCGGAACTCGCGGCCCGCAATGCCGAACTGCTCAAAAGCCAGCAGGAAGCCTTGGAAGCCACCCGTGCCAAGAGCGAGTTCCTCGCCACCATGAGCCACGAAATCCGTACGCCCATGAATGGGATCATCGGCCTGACATATCTTGCGCTCCAGCGCGAATGCCCCGCCGCCATTGCGGATTACCTCGCCAAAATCGATGTCACCGCCAAGACCCTTCTGCGGATCATCAATGATATCCTTGACTTTTCTAAAGTCGAATCCGGCAAAATGGACTTCGAGGAAATCCCGTTCAACCTCTCGGAGGTGCTTGATAACACTCTCCAGATGTTCACCCATGCCGTGCGGGAAAAGGGGCTCTCCCTGCGCTTTGACGTGGGGGAAGGAGTGCCCCAGTCGCTTGTGGGGGATCCCACGCGGCTCGGGCAGATCTTGCTCAACCTTGTGGGGAACGCTATGAAATTCACGCATGAAGGCAGCGTGACCCTTTTCGTCCGGTGCGTGGAGACGGACCAGCAGACCGTCACGCTGGGTTTCGCCGTGCGCGACACGGGCATCGGTATCCCCGCGGACAAGCTTCCCTCTCTGTTCCAGCCGTTCATCCAGGCGGATATGTCGGTTTCCCGGCGCTACGGCGGCACGGGCCTCGGACTTGCCATAGCGCGGGTGCTGGTACAGCATATGGGCGGGACAATCCATGTGCGCAGCGTGGTAGGCAAAGGGTCCACATTCAGTTTCACGCTCCGCTTCCGCCGGCCTGCCGCAGTCCTCAAGGGGGCCGAAAGCACCGCGCCGGGCAACACGCCCGCACCGCTCGACGGGCTCCGGGTCCTGCTCGCCGAGGATAACGATATCAACCAGATAGTAGCTACAGAAATCCTGAAAATGAAGGGCATCGCGGTGGATGTGGCCTCCAACGGGCTCGAAGCCGTGGACATGGCTCGTTCCGGGGCCTACGACGTGATCCTCATGGACATCCAGATGCCGGAACTGGACGGCATCGAAGCGACGCGGCGTATCCGGGCCTTCCTGCCGGACATTCCCATTATTGCCATGACCGCCCACACCATGAAGGGCGACGCCGAAAAGTGCCTCGAAGCGGGAATGCAGGACCACATCGCCAAGCCCATCGATCCGGAGACGCTTTTCGCAGCGCTGCAACGGGCACGGGGGTAGACTTCCATTCCTGCCCGGCCCTCCGAATCCGCCCTTCCTAGGCCCTCCTTTGATACCCGAAAGCCGCCCCCCTTCACAGGCGGCGACTTTCGGAGTAATGTGCTCTTATGTCACATTTCCTTTATATATCGGACGTATTTTGTCCTTGGTGTTATGGTTTTGCCCCGGTCATGCAGCGGATTTCCTCCGAGCACCCCGGCTATCCCGTACGCGTGCTGAGCGGCGATCTGGTGGAAAACCCAACCACCACCGGCGAAATGATGAGGAACCACCCGACCATGCGGGAATTTTTCGTCCGGCTCGCCAAAACCACGGGACAAGCCGTCGGGCAGGATTTCCTGCGCCGCCTTGAGCCGGGGCAGGGAGATCTCCGCATGTTTTCCCCGGATATGGCAGTGCCTCTGGCGGCGCTGAAAAAACTGGCCCCGGGACACGAGCTCGAACAGATGGAGGCCTTTCAATCGGCCTTTTACGGCGAAGGCCGCGACGTGCTCGCCCCCGAAGTCCAGATGCGGATAGCGAATGTGGACGGCGACGTCTTTATGCGAGCGTTAGAAGCCCCCGGCGTACAGGCCGCCGCGGAGGCCGAACGAGAGGAAGCGCTCGATATACTGGGTGACTTTGTGGTTTATCCCACGCTCTTTCTTGAAACGGACGACGGCGAGCGCCATGTGCTGGCGCGCGGTTACGCCGATTATCCCGTTGTGGCCGCCAAGCTTGCCTCCGTGCTCGGCGGAGGAGCCGGCGGCTCGGAGACACGCCCCGCCAACGCGTGCGGCCTCGACGGGCATTGCGATATTTCAGCATGAAGGGGAAAGATCGGGGAGGGAGCTTTTTCAAAAAAGCTCCCTCCCCGAACCCCTCCCGCAAAAACTTCGATTCGTGGGGAGGCCGCGCAACAGGAGTCCGTTCCGGTCAAGGGAAAAACTTCCTATCCTATGTGCAAGCCTTTTCCCGCTGTTCCTCCAAATCAAAAACCCGCCCAGCATGTCCGAGCGGGTTTTATTTTTGTCTACCCGAAAGTCTGACAAGGAGGGATTCGATAACATCGAAAGCCTTGGGAGGAAGGAGCCCGGGGAGGGACGCTGCTATCGATGCCCGTAAAGCCCGAAGACGCACCTAACCATCACAGCCCCTGTGGGGCCGCCATCCACTTCCCGGCCAATAAGTAATCTACCCGCCGATTATGACTGTAGGACAGCCCATGACGATCTGCCCGCCGTGGGCCGTCTGATCGCCCATGCGGGCGGCGGGGCGGCCCCCGATCAGCACGGAAGACGATCCTTTGATGATGACGTCCGGCGGCCCTACGCAAACGGCGGAATCGCCCATACACGCTGCGGGCATATTCCCGATAAGGACATGAGGGCAGCCGGGCGGAAGTATCGGCCCGCCCACATGCGGAATCGGTGGGAGCCCCGGCGTCTGCATGGGACACACATGCATATCTCCAACGCGCGCTGCTGGCGGCATGGCCCATCCTCCTTTACGCCGATTCGGCGTGTTGCGGATAACGCTTTCAGTCTCCACCATACCGGGCGGAGCCAGCCTTTAGTTGATTTTCACCAGACCGCCCTTGACCTCAAGCATTGCGCCCGCGCTGAGTGTCCCCTTGGCATTAGCCTTGATGTCGACCATCATAGCCTTCTGAGTCAGTTCCGTTTGCGCGGAAACGGAAAGGTTTGCCGACGAGGAAATTTCCATACCCTGCTTTGCCGAGAATTGCGCCTTGGTGGACTTGAGCGCCAGAGTCCCGCCCGCTTCGATAGTCAGATTGCCGGAAACCTTCAGCGTATAGTCACCCTTCACGTTGATGACCACGTTGCCGCCGTGCTTGCGCTCCTCATCGCCTCCCGTTTCAACGTGCCGCTTGCCCTTTACCTTGAGGCTGTCGTCGCCATCCTTGAGCTCGACAGTGCGCCCGCCTTTTTCCAGCACCAGCAGATCGTTGCCCTCTTTGAGCGTCACGGCCCGATTGCCTTTCTCAAGGCTCAGCGCGTCGTCACCTTCCTTTAATGTGGCGCTGCGGCTGCCCTTTTCAATGGTGAAGGCATCGTCACCTTCCTTGAGTTCGACGGAGCGGTTCCCCTTTTCCAACGTAAGGGCATCGTTGCCTTCCTTGAGCGTCGTGATCCGGCTGCTCTTTTCCAACGTGAGCGCGTCGCCGCCCTCCCCGATGATCGTCACCGTGCGGGCGTCCTCCACATCACAGGAAAACATCTTCTGGGCGTGCAGATACACCAGCTCCGCATCCTTCGTATCGTCGAAGCGCAGCTCATTGCCGGCCTGTCCGTCCGGAAAACTCCGGGTCAGCAGGCCGGAACAGGCCGCGTGCTCCGGCAGCGCCCACGGCGGCGGATTGCCCGAATTGTAGACCATGCCCGTCACAAGGGGCCGATCCGGATCTCCCCCGACAAAACCGATCACCACTTCCTGCCCGATGCGAGGCAGGAACAGCGCGCCGTAGCCGTTGCCGGTCCACGGCTGTGCCACCCGCACCCAGCACGACGAGGTTTCATCCGAGGCGCCCTGCCAATGGAACCGGACCTTGCACCGCCCGTGCTGGTCCGTCCAAACCTCTTCACCTTCCTTGCCCGTGACCACACCCGTAAGCGGGCCGCTCATGCGGGACCGCGCGAAAAACGGCAGGGGGCGATAACGAGCGGAAGCGGGCACCGCGGAAACATCCGCCAGGAAACGCCCGGTTTCGGCAGTGCCGTCACCGGGGAACGATGCCGTAAAACGGACTTCCGTAGCCACCCACCGGGCATTCACCTGCCCGTCGGGGTGCCCCTTCACTGCAAAGGCGCATCCTGCGGACAGCCCCGGACAGGAAGAGCGCCCGCGCAGCTTGAACCCTCCCGACTCGCACGCGTCCAAGCGGATAGCCGCGAGCCCTTCGCCGGACTGCTGATCGATATGCCCGGCCAACGGATAGCCGAGGCAAGGGAACCCTTCTCCCGCGGACGCGGCAAGGCTGGTTTCAGGGGTCAGCGGGTTATAGTCATCCACGGAGCAAGAAACCGCAGCAACCTGCCGTGACAGCGAAAGCTCAAAAACATGCGCAGAGGGTTCCGTGGGCGGCCCACCCTCCTTGTCCTGCGCGTCGGGAAGCCATTCCAGCGTCGCACCCTGCGGGCAATCCGCGAAAACGTCGGGCGAATCGGCCATGACCAGCGTGTGCGCGGACCCACTGTGCTCGAAAAAATACACAATCCCGGCCTCCGCCATGAGACGGCTCAAGAAGGCGAACGACGTTTCGCCATAACGGACGGTGTACTCCTTTGCCGGATAGGTTGAGGAAAGGACATTGCGGATATGCCCGAATCCAGCGTCAGTGCAGACTTTGGTGACGATTTCCGGCACGCTCATATTTTGGAAGACAGCGCAGGTGCGTTCCTGATCAAGGCGCAGGAACCACGGGCGCAGCTCCAGCGTATACCGGGCGGAGCGCACAGTGGACGGCCCCTGTTCGGCACGGAACACGATGCCGTTGAGCGGACGCGTCGAGCCGTCGGGCATGGGCAGCCGTACGGTATACGGTTTGCCGATCAGCGCCGTCAGTTCCGGCGGCTCGTCAGGGTAATATTCCAGCACATAACGAAACGGACGGGAAAGGGCCTCGTAGCCGGTGAGGGTAGCGGCGGGCATTCATTTTCTCCAGGCTCAGGTAATATAGATAGAGGCATAGTGTTCGACTTCATAGGTTTGAAAGACGAATTCAAGCATTGTTACCAGTTCTGCCTGTCCGAGGGCCTTGAACATCCCTAAATTCGGGTCAAACAGGTACAAACCGGAAGGGGTCTGTGCCAACGCGATCGCATGTCCGGCCCCCACCGGATATTTTATGAACAAGATCTTCTCCCGCACAGTAAAACGCATCCGAAGGAGTATGAAAGCACTGGGAGGCGTCCCCGCGCCGGAGACAAGCTTGCCGACGATTGAGGCGGGAGCCCCCACATGATTGGAGAGCTTCATCACCGGTTCAACCGTAAAGCCGGGACAAGAAAACCAGCCTGTCCTGCCCATGAGTTCATGGAACGTGTGCTCCACATTGATCTTGTCCCTTTCCTCCTCGGAAATGCCCGCCCGATCCTCGTTGAAGTCCGAATACGCTTTCTGTATGGCGACAAGCGTATCCAGTTTATTGTAATCAGATATGATTTTAAAACTGTCCTCTGGAATTTTTCCGCTCAGGCAGCCGAGAATAAAACATGACGACAGGGCATAGCAGATGCCTTTGCTGCCCGCGTGCGCCGCATCGAGTTTCAAAAGAAAACCTTGATCAAAAGAGCAAATACTTTGAGAATATTGTGCAAACTTCATGACGATCTGCTCAACACCCATACGTTCTCCCTGTGCCCCCTTGCCTTTCCAGCACGATTTCACACCCCACGTCCCCCAGATACCAGCGGACCAGTGCAAGCAGGTCGGCGCGGCACGTTCCGGCGGGAGGGGGTAGAAACATCCGACGCTGTGCCTCCGTCAGCGGGCCGAGGCGCAGGGTGATCCCCGCCGAAGCGTCAAAAACCCGGCTTCCGAGCAGGGCCGTGCTTCCGAGCCGCGCATTGCCCGCATCCCTTCCGCCAAGGCGGGTGAGATCCTCCTCGGGCAGATCGACCCATGCGCCGTGGAACGGTTCCACGCGGGCTTCAACCCCAAAGGCCGCTTTCACCAGCTTTTCCAGCCCCGCCGCGGATCGCGGCTGCCGGGCCCATACGGCCGCGCAGGACCGGAACAGCGCGGCGGGCACGTCCCCCCTCCCAGCCACCGGGCCGGGCATGGGCACATCCCGCGCCCGCTCTCCCGTATTGGGAAGGCCGGAAACCGCCTCCAGGAACGCGGCGAAGGGGTGATCCTCCGGCGGGCCGTCAGCCCGCAGTTCCGGGCACAACGACGACGCCATATCCCGCCACAGATGCAGGATCCTGTTGTGGAACAGATCCAGAAACTCCTGAAATGCCGGGTCCCCGGCCCGCATCCGCTCCCGCACCAGCAAGGCCACATGCGGCGGCAACGGCCCATCCATGCCCGCCAGCCCAAGCAGATTCACATCAAGGCGCGGAGCCCCGCCCTCCGGGAAGGCCACGCCGCGGACCACCCCAGCAGGGATGCTGTCCGAAGCCGGGACGCCCCAGTCCATGCGGCCTTTCCATGCCTCAAGAATCGCACCCGCCTGCCAGACGTCGAAACGCCACGGCGCGGACCGGAAGCGCGACAGGGCATCGCCGTCTAGATCAGCGGAAGCGCGCCGGATCGCAGAGGCCATCTGTGCCACGTCCCTTTACGGTTACAGGTTTTCAGCACAAGCTGCGTAAACGTGTTGATTCCGGCGTACAGCCCGAAGAACACGTCGAGGACCTCCGCGAACAGAAACGCGCTGCCTCCGGTGAAGGCGTCCTCGTCGAGCGTGAGCGTCAGCCGGGTTCCCCTCGCCGCACAGCCCGGAGCGGAGCGCAAGGGGCGAATGAGCGGCTTGGCACACAACCCGTTCACGCCGGCGATCTGGCGCTGCGCAAAAGCGTCGCGCGGAGGCGCGTACAGGCGGAGCAGTTCACGCAGGACATTGTCGGCATCCGGCCCGCTCAAAGAAAGTTGATGGAGGCTGAGATGGGAAACGAGCTTCCACAGTTCGCCGCCGAACATGGGCGGATCGTGCTGTTGCGAAGGAGGGCCGCAGAAGCGGATAGCCGCCGTGGGCATGTCCGTATCCCGCGTCAGTTCGCCCTGACGCCAGCGCTCGGCGGCACGGTGGCGGTTCGTGCACAATACCCGCGCGGAAGCCACCCAAGGCCGAGCCGTCTCCGGGCGGAACGCCGCTTCCTTGAAATGCAGAAACACGTCCGTCCCTATGCCGTCCAAAGATGGTTTCCTGCGCAGGAACCACATCAGGGACGGCGGCGCATCCCCTTCTCCTGAAAGAGAAAAATACGGCATAACCGAAGAACGTTCCCCTCCCTCCAAAGCGTCCACAGCGATCACGGAATGGACTTCCGTACTGTCCCGGTGCCGCAGATCCGGCACGAGCAGGTGTCCCGAGCGCTCGTGATCCACCCGGATGGGTTCCGCCATGCGCTCGAACAAGTTGACCACAGGTACGGCGCAGGTGCGGAACAATCTTGAGGAAACCGTTTTCGGCGGCGGCGCGTCCACGGGGAACAGGAGATCGAAGCCTGGCAAATCCCCGAGTTCCCGCCGACGCTCCAGCCCTCCCACCTCCCAGAACAGCAGGTGTTCGGGATAGGCAAAATACTCCTGCAGCAACTGGTATCCGGGCAGAGCGTAGGCGGATTCGGGGAACAGACGCCCGCCCGGCTCCAAGCCCGCATGACACAGGGCCTCCCGGCCGAGGGAGAGCGCCCTGGGCTTTGCGGCCCCGGCGTCGTCCGCGAGAAAGACATCCTTACACGCGCCGTGCACCCATTCGTGCATGGGAAAAGTCGCAAACCGATCACCGCCAAGGTGGAGAGATAACGAGGGCAATCCGAACTTTGCCAGCGAAAGCCCCGCGATACCCTCGATCCGCAGGCACAGGACACCGGGCACGCCCTGCGCCGCAGCGGGCATCCAAGACGCCGGAGGGATGATGGAAGCCCGTACAACCTTCGCGGGATGCAACGTCAGAGGCCGGGCCGTCCGCCAGCGCAGCACGCCGCCGCGCTCGTCACGGTTGTGGATCGGGGTGTGCGCCGGAATGCCGAATCCGTCCGGCAGCCCGGCCACGCCCGCCGGATTGGGGATGAATTCCGCCACGCCCACGGACGGAATCGGGCAGACGAACTGCGGATAAAGCAGCCCGAGCAGGCTGTGCGAGACCAGCGGCAGCCGGGATTCCGCGTCCGCCCTCACCCGGGCGGCAAGCCATGCGAACGACTCCAGCAGCAGATTAACCAAAGGATCGGGCTGCGTATCGGACGCCAGCCCGAGCTGGCGCGCCATGCCGGGATTCCGCACGGCGAAACGCACCGCGTCCTCACGCAAGGAACGCAATTCCTCCCGGTACAGCCCGGCGATGTCCTCAAAGGCGTGCATCAGCCCTCCGCGGCCGCTCCAGCGGAGAACACGCCTCCGTCGCATTGGAGCAAAAACGTCACCGGTTCCTCTTCGGACGCCGCATCCACCCGCAAGTGCAGCCGACCGTCCTCAAGTCCAAGCGGGCTCACCCTTATCTTTTTCAGGCGCGGCTCGAAACGCTCCAGCGCAGCCGAAACGGCACGGGCCACCTCTCGCCCGTCCAGCGGGGCCGAACTCCAGTCCGCCAGGCCGTACCCCATCACCAGATCCGCCGCATCCCCATTCCCACAGGGGGCACGGGTGTTGAGCAGTTCCTCGACGTCTTCCGCCACGGCCGACAGGTATTCGCTCCGGGACAATCCGCGCCCCGAAGCTTTCCCAGCAAGGCGGGACAACAGCGGAATGCGCCTTTCCTCCTTCATTACGAAACCTTATTCGTCTTGAGATCGTGGCTGGCGGCAATGTTGCCGTCGGATCCGCCCTCTTCCTTCTGGCGGATATAGGTGTACTTGATGGTCGCGTAATTCAGCGCGATCTCCTCATACGGCAGATCCCCGCCGCCACGCAGGTTGTAAGAGGCCACCACCACGTTCTCCATCGTGATTTCAAGGAACTTGATCGCGGCGTCGTTGTCCATACGGCAGCAGGTGAGCACCACGGAATCCAGAACCTTGGCGCTCCACAGGGCCTTGCAGATATTGGGCGAGGAACTGTCGAGATATTTGGTCACGTTCATCATCGAATGGACGGCCTGCCCCGTGGTGGGGCCGGTACTGCTGCGGATCGGCGAGGTCGGCTGATGAAACCCGTTGGTGAAATTGATGAGTTCCATCTGCTTCTCAAAGCCGCTGATGGTCGATTCGCCCTCAATATCACCGAGCTTGAGAAAGGTATTCGTGGACATGGATTCTGCTCCTCAAGAGTTGTATGCTCCGGCGGCAAGGCCTGCCGCCCTCTTGCCCCCATCCGGAGAAATGGCTCGTGCCCGTGGAACTTCCGGTTTCCCTCCTGCCCGGCGCACAGGGCGGATGGGATTCACAGACATTGGGCAGTTGCGTTTTATGACGCGGCGACGTCGCAGTGGAAGGCATCAAAGACGGAAACCATTTCCCCCTCCTTGGAATATCGCTCCAGCTCCGGCATCACCATTCATGCGGAAGTCCGGGGCCGGTCCAAAGGGCGGTTTCAAAAAGGCCGGGCACCGGGCGAGCCTTCGAGCCGTACGGGTCGAGGGCACCACAGCTCTCCTCCGGCGGGCAAAGGGATTCGGGCCCCTCGCCGCCGGAGGCGCATCGTTTTTTACACCGCGGGCGGCGGCAATTCCGCCACAAGACGGATACTTGCGGTCAGTTCCTCAAGCTGGAAATGCGGCCTCAGGAAGATCACACACTTGTACGCGCCAGGATTCCCGGGATCCTCGCTCACGTCCACGCGGGCCTCACGCAGCGGATAGCGCGCCTTGATGTCGTCCCCGGCGTCGTCGGAGAGCAGGACATACTGGCTGATCCAGTTATTCAGATACTTTGACACGTTATCCGCCGTCATGAACGACCCCACCTTATCCCGCATGTTCGCCTTGACATAATGCGCGAACCGCGATGCGTTCAGCAGATAGGGCAGCCGCGCCGAGATCCGGGCGTTGGCGTTGGCCGTGTCGGAAGTGTAAACCGGCGGCTTGTGGACCGTCTGGCCGCTGAAGAAAGCCGCCTTGTCCGAATTCTTGCGGTAAATCAGGGCGATGAATCCGAGATCCGAAAGCTCCTTTTCGCGGCGGTCGGTGATGCTCACCTCGGTGGGGCACAGCGCCACCGTCTCGCCGTTGGTCTGGCGGTACTTGTAGACGTTGAGGTTTTCCACGGCCCCGCCGCCCTCATAGCCCCGGATCGCCGCCGTCCAGCCGTACTTGGCAAAGGCCGCCGTGATGCACGCGGCAAGGGCGAAAGCCGCGTTGCCCCAAAGGTAACGGTCTGGGGACGGCCCGGCGACATCCTCCTCATAAACGAAGGTTTCCACGGGATCGGTGTCGTTGCCATAGGGCAGACGCATCAGCAGATGCGGAAGGCAAAGGGTCACATAGCGGGAATCGTCCTTCTCGCGGAACGAACGCCATTCGATATAGTCCGCACTCTGGAAAATCTTGTGCAGATCGCGTGGCAAGGGCAGATCGGTGAAGCTCCCCAGCCCGAAAAGCTGCGGCGACGCGGCACTGAGCAGGGGGGTGTGCGCTGCGGCGGCTACTTCCGCCATCTTCTGGAGCACGCCGAGGTCCACCGCCGACAGGCCGTATTCGTGGACATGGAGCAGGCAACTGTAGGGCTCTCCGCCGAACGTGCCGTACTCCTCCTCATAGACCCGCTTGAACAGCAGGCTCTGGTCGAACTCCACGGCCCGTTCCAGATCCGTACGCAGTTCCTTGAAGGAGGCGTTGAACAGCCGCAGCTTGAGCCGATCGCTCGTCTCCGTGTTGAACACTAGATAATGAAGGCCACGCCAGACGGCTTCAAGCTCCTGGAATGCCTCGGCATGTAGAATGGCGTCGAGCTGGCACGCAAGGAGCTTGTCCTTGCAGGCCACCCGTTCCGTCAGCATCCCCAGCATACTCCCGCTTGCGGGCAGCGTGAACGGATTGTCTTCATGTTCGGCAAGGCACGCCGCCAAACGCGCATCAGCGACTTCCCGCTGGCGCTTATCCTCATCGGGGTCTCCGGAATTGCGGACCATCGCGGCGGCGAAGGACTCGGTTTTCGCCTTCCGCTTCTCGTCCAGCTTCTTCTTGGCCTCTGACGCCGCCGTTTCGGCTTGCTGAACGCCTTCTTCTGCGGCCTTTTGCTTTTCTTGGTCCTCTCCGGCCTTGCTCACGGCATCACGGGCGGCGTCCACAGAAGCCAACGCCTCCTTGTACGCCTTCCGCAACGCGTCCAATTCCGAGACAGAGTCACCGGTAGGGAACAGCATCTTCTGCAGGCTGGCCTGTAAAGCGTCGTTGCCGTCCAACTTGGCGGCAAGATCCTGCAACAGATTGCGGCGCTCGAAAAACGCTGCCAGCGTCTCGACGTTTTTCACCAAACACTCGGGCCTGAAATCGTCCAGCTTCTCAAACCGCAGCGCACAGGAGAACGCCGCCTTCTCAGGCTCAACGCCTCCTTCCCGCCACGCAGCACTCGCGTCTTCGGTAATGAAGCGGTCCAGCCCGGAAAGCTTGAGCGCGGGGGCAACGGTTTTCATGATGTCGTCAAAATTGTCCCGGTCGACGGCGGCAAAAGTACGCAGCTTGTACTCGGCCAGCGGCGGAAGCCCCAGATCTTCCCGGACGGTCCTGTCACCCGCGAGATCCGCCATAATGCCCATGACAAAGGGAAGTTCCTTCTTGACGATGGCATCGCCCACTTCCACGTCATAGGTAATCTGTACGCGCGGCGGGCGTACCCTGCCGAGCCGCTTCTGGATCGATTCTCCCATAGATACGCTCCTTGACGCTTTTTCGCGGCGTGGGCCGAAAAAAGGCTATTCTTTGGTCATTCCGAGCAATTTTTTGATGGAGGCGAGGTTCTCCCCCTGCCCCAGCAACTCGTCGAGCAGTTCCGCCAGCGTCATGCCGCCCCACGAGACGGCCCGTTTCACCAGCCAAGGGGCGGGGCTGTGCGGCTCTGTGCGCATGAGGTAATCGGCGATGGCGGAAAGGGAGGCATACGCCTGTTCCCGCGAGGAGAACGATGGCGGTGGCGGCGAAGACAAAGAGGCGGGAGAGGAAGGTGGGGATACGAGGGGATCCGTCCCGGCGGAGGGATGCCACGCGAGCACCCGCGCGTCGATGTGCTCCAGCCTGTCCCGCAAGGCATGAAAGCTTGGCGCCTGCCCGCCGCAAAGCGCGTCGGCGGCGCGGGCGAGTTCGTCCAGCGCCAGCAGCGCTTCACGCAACTGCCCGTGCAGGGAGGCGTGGAAGGCCGGGGAAGTCTGTGTCCCGGCAAGGTTCAGCATACGCCGGGCATCGCCAGCCACGCCGTTCTTGCCGTTGCCGTTCTGGATGCGCTCGCGGTGCTCCATCGCCATCCAGTCCGCATAGGTGGCGGCAGGGACGTCCGGAGAGGCTTCCGTGATGGGCAGAGAGGCGGCCCGCTCGGCAAGGGTGGAGTCAAGCCATGCCAGCCGCGCCAGCCGTGCCTCCTGATCGCTTCCTTCCGGCTGCGGGTGCAGCCCGTCCCCAAAGCCGGAACACAATCCGGCGATCATCCTGAGCCCGCCCGGCAGGGAGGCAAAGCCATACCGCATGAGCGCGGCCTCGCAGGCCCATCCGGCAACCTGCATATCCTTGGAGCGCTCCCGGAGCACCCCGAGGGACAACGACAAGGCCTTATCCCAGTCTGCCCGCTTGAGTTCCCGTTCCCAGACCCCCTGCGGAAGGCCGGGGTCATCCTCCCGGCGCGCCTCTCTGATGGCGGCGCAAACGGGATCATGCGGCAATGCCGGACCGTACGGATCTTCGCCAAACGGATGCAGACATGACGCCCAGTCGACAAAATCTGACTTTGCTCTGGACATAATAAACCCTTCGTTATAAATTAGCTTCTAATATAAAGAAAAACATAGAGTCAACACTTTATTCCATTTTTGTCTTTCTCATGGCTATAACAGTATGATTCGATTCTTAAAATTCCATATTGCCGTCTTATTGGGCGTCATTGCGCTGTGCAGCGGCTGTTCCGCGCCGGAGCCCCCTCCTCCGACGCCGCCCGAAAATGATGTGCCGTGGGTCTACGAACCCGACGCTGTGGTATTGCGCATCTCCGCCGACGAGCGGCTCAACGAGCATGAGGGCGAACCGTCCAGCCTGATGCTGTGCGTCTACGAACTGGCGACCCGAGAGGGAGTGGACAAAAGGCTCGCCAGCCCGGAGGGATTCGCCGAGCTGTTGGCCTGCGGGCGTTTCGACGATTCCGTGGTGACGAGCCGGAGGCTCTTTTCGGATCCCGGTCAGGCACAAAACCTTTCTCTGGACCGGGAAGAGGGCGTCCGCTGGATCGCGGTGATCGCCGGGTATTTCCACGGGACCCCCACCCACAGCGCCCGGGTTGTCGCCGTGCCCGTGCGGAAAATCGTCGAAGGCTGGGTGCCGTTCTTCAAAGACACCCGCCACGAACCAGGACAGACGATCATCCCCATACGCCTCGGCCCGGCGGAACTGATGGGAGGGGAACCCCCGCAGGCCCAAGCGGGACGGCAGTCCTCTTGAGCGCTGACTGAACGTATGCCATTAAGGAGGACTCCGCCGAAGGACGGCCAGAAACCTGTGGGCCTAAAGTTAGAGAGAGAGAGAGAGAGAGAGAGAGAGAGAGTCCCTCACATATCTGACTAATACGTCCAATGTGGATAATTTCTCTTTAATTTTCTATATTTATAGAAAGATACCGGAGCCGGGACCTGACAGGTTTTACCGGCTTTTTCCCCTGGTTGATTATCCGTTTTGTTATCCGTTTTCCGCCAGCAGTCTTTCATTTCCCCAAGAATATAATGTAGTTACCGAGAACAAAAATTTTTCCGAAAAAATTTCATTTTTTTCGGTTTCGCTCCTCTTTGCGCTTCGTACAGAACTCCCCTCGGCCATGTTGCCTCCCGCATGGTCGGCGGGAGTTTTTTGCATATACGGCTCAGTCTTCTTTCCTCCGAATCCAGACGGCCTTCCACGTATACGCGCGCCTCCACTGAACGCGCCGTACCCTCCGGGCGGACGCCGGAATCCTCCCCCGGCGCTGCCTCTGCGGTTATGCGTGATGCCCACGTTCGAGCGATCCGTCAACTCGCCTCAAGAGGACTTTCCATTGAGGAAATAGCGCAGCCCAGAAAAACAAAAAAGCCGTCGAGCGGCAACTCAACGGCTTCTTGCAGAACTGTGTTCTTACTAATGCAATGTGAGAACAACAGTAACCGTAAGGTTCCTCGTTGTCAACAACGAATCTGCTGTTTTTGTCTTTTTTCGGGCCGGGAGAAAGAAAAAATGGAGACGTTTGCCCCAAAGGGAAATATTTACGGCCCAATTCTGCCACAGTTTGTTCTGCAAATGTCCATTACGTTTGGAGCAAAAACCATGTACGCGATTTTGTGTGACTATGCCGCCGATAAAGATCATTGCTGGCCTTCACAGGCAACCCTTGCCAAAAGGCTTTCATGCAGTATCAGCAGCGTCAAAAACTACCTTGCCGAGCTTGTCAGAGCCAAACTCATTTCCATCAAACGAGAGCAATACCGTTCTTCTGTTTACTATCTTCTGCGCCCTGAAGAACTGACCAGAAAGCAAGAGACACATTTTGCCGACAAGCAGTCAGAAGCTGGCTGCCATGAGACAAAATCTGGCTACTTAAACAATCTTAGCAAACAAAGAAAAGAAAAATACTCCCCCCTTTCCCCCCATGCGCCCGGAGAGACGGTCAATCCTGTTCGTCGCATGGTCGGAACGCCTGCGGCGGGGGGCGTGTCTTCTTCTCTTCCCGATTTTGAAAGCGTCTGGGCCATGTACCCCAAAAAGGAGGCCAAGGGCTTTGCCCGCATGGCCTGGCTCAAACTCGTGAGAAGCGGACAACTCCCGTCACTCCCGGAACTCCATGCCGCGATCCGGCGATTCGCGGCCTCTGAAGGCTGGCAGCGCGAACAGGGCCGCTTTGTGCCGCAAATGGGCAACTGGCTGCGCGGACAACGCTGGCTCGATCCGGTACGGCCTTCCGGTCAGACAGGCGAGGAACACACTCAAGACCTGCGGAAAATAATGCAGGCACGGGAGGAACGGGAACAACGCCAGCATGAGGCATGGAGCGCGAACAAGGCACGGCTGCGGCCTGCGTTTGAGGCATTCGCGGCGAAATTTCCGCCTGTCGCCAATGACGCCATGCCCTTCGGCATCTGGCTGCACCTTCATTCCCAAAACCGTGCGCCATCAGCGGACGATGTTCCACCAGAAAATGCCCTGAGCATCATCGAATTTCTCCAGGATTACAAACGCCGCCGTCAGGCTGCCGACTACCGGATGCAACGGGAAATACCGTTGCATGGTCGAAAGGACACCGGAAATCCGTGTCGTTCAGTGGGAGAAATTCTGAAAGGCATGGGCGCGACGTTCCGCGGGGAAAACGCCTTCAGTGCGTCTGACCTTCCCATAACCGCTTACACATAAGGGATTCATCGTGAAGAAAATATGCTGCCTTCTGGCGTTGACCATCCTTGCCGGACGACCGGCATTTGCGGACGACACACCCGCCGCGCCGCTCGAAAAACACAACATCGTTCTCGGACAGACGGAAAAGAAACCCGCCCAGGACACGGAGGACAAAAAAGCGCGGGACGCGCAAGCCCTGTTTGAAGAGAGTCTGCGGCAGATGATGCCGCTGGATGAGAGCCAGATACAGGAATACCGGTCGCGCTCGGACGAGCGTGACCGCGCCCTGCTGCCCGTGTCTCCGGCATTGAACACGCGCACCGTGCGCGTGACGCTGGAGCCGGGCCGTTCCCCCGTGCCTGTGTTCACCACGGCCAATATCGCTACTTCACTGGTCTTCCATGATTCCACGGGCCAGCCCTGGCCCATTACCTCCGTAACCAACGGTGGGCCGTCCTTCTTTCAGGTGCTGCGCCCGGAACTGCCGGACGGAAACCTGCTCAACGTCATGCCCACGCAGGGGTATGCCACGTCCACCATTGTGGTGACGCTGGAAGGCCGGGACATGCCGCTGGTCGTCCGGCTGGAATCGGATTCCGTGCGTGCGCCGGAGCGCAAGGCGGACGCGCTGGTGCTGTTCCAACTCGCCCATCACGGCCCGAAAGCCGCCCTCCCGATTATCAGAGACATCAAGGAAACGGCGGATTCCTCCATGCTGGCCTTTCTTGACCGCGTTCCGCCGGAAAAAGCCGTGCGCGTCCGCGTGGAACCGGGGACTGATGACGTGCTTGTCTGGAACTACAACGGCAAACACTACCTCAGAACCGTCCACAGCCTGATGTGGCCCGCCTGGACAGCCGTGGTCAACGGCGCGGGCAATACCAGATGTTACGAAGTACCGGTTACATCGCGGGTCATGCTCTCCAGAAACGGACAGATTCAGACGCTTCTCCTGAAGCCTTCCAGATGAGGGAATGCCATGAGCGATATGACAAGCACGGAAAAAAAGCGGCGTCTCATCCTGTTCAGCCTTCTGGGGGTTGCGCTCGCCGTCTCCATACTTCTCGCGTCCTTTTTCCTGTTCTCCCCGGAAAAACCGTCCGCCACGGCCAACCTGACTTCGGCAAGGACGGACGCCATCAGCGGCAAGGCGGGAGGCGAAGGCTCGGAAGAATACAATCAGAAGCTGAAAGAACACGATGCTCGGCAGGCCAATGAAGCCCTCAAAACAGGCGAGAGTTTTATCCCCACGCCTGTAGGGCAACGAAAGCCGGTGGTAATGAAAAAGGAAGACACGCCCCCGCCCGTGCCCCCGGTCGCGCCGGTGCGTACCGCGCCCGTCCAGACGCCGCGCACGGACAATACCATGCTCAAGCGCATGATGGATGATTTGGCGGCGTTGGATACGAAACTGTCCGCCGTCGCCGTGGGTGAAGGCAGGATTATCTACCTGCGCGACTTCTCGGAGGAAACAGCTCCTGTCGCCACGCCTGTTGCGGCAACGTCAGAGACAACGCAGTCAGGGAACACGCCTCCCGCCGTGACGCTCAAGCCGGGCGATCTGCTCTATGCCATTGTGAATGTGGGCGTAAACTCGGATGTGCCGTCCGCCGTGCTGGCGACAGTCACCTCTGGAGAATACAGAAATGCCCGCCTGATGGGCAGTTTCCAACGGCATGACGAACGCCTTGTGCTGGCCTTCAACCGGGCCGTGCTGTCTTCCGGCGAAACGGTTCAGCTTGAAGCATACGCCGTTGACCCGTCCACTTCGGAAGCCTCGGTCGCCAGTTCCGTAGATACCCACTTTTTCAGCCGCTGGGGCGGGCTTGTCGCGTCCGCCTTCCTTGAGGGCCTGGGAAACGCCAAGCGGTACAGCGGCGCGCAAAGCACCATCTACGGCTACGGCAATGATACCACGGATCAAATGGTCTGGAACGAATACAGCGTGGAAGATCAGGCATGGATAGCCGCCGGGAAAGTAGGCGAAAAGGCCGGGAAAATCTTTGAAAAGGGCTTTGACCGTCCGCCGACCGTCCGGCTGGAAAGCGGCACTCCCGTGGGCGTTCTCGTCCTGAACGTCAAGGGCAGGTGACGGCATGGACAATTACGTCGCCAACGTCATTCCGCACTTGCAGCAATGGTGGCCCGCGCTTGTCCGGCTGGCCTATCTGGTGGGCGTCGCCTTCGCCGTAGTTTCGCTTGGCCAGGCCATCAGCCACAAGCATCGCTTCAACCGCTCCACAGCGGTCTGGACGTTCGTCTGTGCGGTTTTGCTGCTCAATCTGCCCGCGCTCATGGATTCCCTGTCCATGACGGTCTTCAACCAGAGTTCCGAGCAGTCGTTGAGCTACAGCCCGCCGTCTTCGCCCGGTTCCGTCTACATCCAGTTCGCCGTGTACGCCATCGCCACGGTGGGCCTCATCGGCATTGCGCGGGGGCTGTGCCTCATGCGCGACACGCCCAATCAGCCCATGAACCTCAGCCTGGGCCTCGTCCATCTGTTCGGCGGAATACTCGCCGTCAACCTCGTCACCTTCCTGCGCGGCATCGGAGCCACCATAGGAGGGGACGTGCAAACATATATCGCCAAGATTCTTGGCTAATGGAGAACTCTATGAACACCATCAAAAATACGTTTTCCGCCTCTCCCGTTCGCTTCACCGTCGCCTGCATGGGCATGGCCGCCGTCTGGCTGTTCGCGCCCGAAATAGTCCAGGCCGCCGTCACCTTCGGAGAAATCGGCCAGAACATTGCCGACAACTCCAAGGGCGTTGCCAAGGGCATCACAATGGCGGGCTATGCCGCCGGAGCGGGCATGGGCTTGTGGGGCACTGTGGACATGTATAAGGCCACGAAAAACCAGGGACAAAGCACCTACGCGGGCGGACTGACCAAGGTGATCATCGGCGCGTTGGCACTTGGCCTGGGAGAATTTCTCGGTTCCGGTTCCGCCACTCTTTTCGGTTCCGACCAGACTTCCGGCATGGGCGAATTGGGTCTGTAAGCGTGAGGCGATGAGGTATGAACATTTTCAAAAAACAAAAAGACGCCCCGGAGTCTCCGGAACAGGCTCAAAGCATGAAGGCATCTCATGCCTCGTCGCCCGCCCCGGATGCCGCCGCCGTCATTGGGGGACTGGACTGGTACAGGACGCAATTTCACAGGGCCATGAAAATGGTTCTCGCTCTGACCGTGGCCTTGTGCGCCAGTCTGGGCGTTGCCACCATCCTGCTTCTGAACCAGCCGAAGCCGCAATACTTCGCGGCCACGCCGGACTTGCGGCTTGCGCCTATGGTGCCGCTCGACCAGCCGCTGCTCACGCAGGAGGGTCTGCTGACCTGGGCTGCAAACGCCATTACCGGGGCCATGTCGCTCAACTTCCTTGAGTGGCGCGAGAAGCTGGAAACCATTCGGCCCCATTTTGATGACGCGGCCTACAAGTCCTTTCTGGCTTCCCTGCAAAGTTCCGGCGTTCTGGACATGATTCGGGACAAGCGACTTTCCGCTTCCGCCGTCGCCACACGTGCCCCGGTCATCATCGCTTCCGGTCTGGTGGGCGGCAGGGCCACATGGAAAATCGAGTTCCCCCTGATTGTCTCCTACGAATCCAGCCAGGGCGTGGAAAGCACGCAAAAACTCCTTGCCACTGTCCTTGTCTGCCGCGCGTCCACGGCAAAGACGCCGCGCGGCGTGGTCATTCAGCAAGTCGTACTCAAGAGGGATGCGTAATGCTTGATATACTTGTCAACGGCGTGGATCGCGGCATCCGCGCTCTCTCTGAAGCGTTCGCCGGGCCGGTTCACAGCTACTGCCGTCTTGAAACCGTGAATAACGGCGTACTGGTGGCCGATGACGGGAGCCTCATCAGTCTCCTGCATCTGGAAGGTTCTCTGAAGCATGTGGGGGTGGAAGAATACATGTCCATCGTCTCCGGCCTGACGGAAAAGCTCCAGGCCACGCTCTCCAAGCCGGGTCACGCGCTTCAGGTGGTCTTTGAATATGACCCGGAAAGCAGCGGGGAACGGATTGCCGAACTGCTCCAGCCCTCCCGTCTGACGGCGCAGAACCTCGGCCTGCGCATCGGCCCGCTGCTGGAGGATTGGGGCCATGCCCTGCAACGCTACTGCGCTCTGGAAACATGCTGGATTGTGCTGTGGACGCGGCCCGCCGTGCTGCCCGACACCCTGCGGAAAACGGCGCTGAAGGAACGCGACGCGGCCATGTCCAAAATGCCCACACTTGCGGGCTGTCAGCAGATTGCCCGTGCCGTCGCCGCCCTGCATGATGCGCACAACGGTTTTCTGACAGGTGTGCTGGACGCCTTCCGGCAGGCGGATTTGCTGGCCTGGCCGCTCACGGCGCATGAGGCCCTGCGGGACATCCGCCTGTGCATCGCGCCGGAGTTCACCAGTCGGGCATGGCGGGCGCTTGTGCCCGGCGATCCCCTGCCGCTCCGCCTGCCCGACCCGGACATGAGCACAAAAGACGGGCTGCATAACGTCATCTACCCAGATTTCAAAACGCAGCTCTGGCCGCGTGAGGGAAACATGGTGTCGCGGAGCGCCGTCAGAATCGGAGAGCGTATCTATGGACCGCTGATTATGACGCTCATGCCGCAGACGCCCAAACCCTTCCAGGACTTTTTCCGCGTTCTGGCGCGACGGGACGAGCGTTTGCCGTACCGCATGTCCTTCCTGCTGGAAGACGGTGGCCTGAACATGGGCCTCAAGCCGTTGCTGGCCGCGATTCTGGCGTTCACAAACGCGGACAACAAACGCTTCAACAATGCCGTGGAAGCCTTGCGAGCGCTGGATTTGGAAGGCGTGTGCTGCGTGAAGTTCCGCATCTGCCTCTGCACCTGGGCCTGTGTGCGGGAAAGTGAACGGGAGGCTCATCTTCTGCTCAGGCGACGGGTGGCGGAACTCTCCAAGGCTGTTCAGGGATGGGGAACGTGTGATGTAACGGAAGCTCTTGGCGACCCGCTGCTCGGCGTTACCGCAACCCTGCCCGGCCTGATGCCGTCCAGTCCGGCCCCGGTCACAGCCGCACCCCTTCAGGACGCCATCGGCATGTGGCCGCTGCGCTCGGCTTCGCCGTGGAAAGAAGGAAGCCTTCTGTTCCGCACGCAGGACGGCAAAATCATGCCGTTCGCGCCCAATTCCTCCGAACAGGCCGCATGGATTGATCTGGGCGTCGCGCCGATGGGCGGGGGGAAGTCGGTTTTCCTCAACGCCATGAACTTCGCCTTTGTCACGCAGGCCGGGCTGTCCCGCCTGCCGTGGCTGTCCATCGTGGACGTGGGGCCGTCTTCCTCCGGCCTTATCACGCTCCTGAAAGAAAACCTGCCCGAAGGCAAAAAGCACCTTGCCGCCTATCACCGGCTCAGGATGACGCCGGACTATGCCGTCAATCCCTTTGACACGCCGTTGGGGTGCCGCAAGCCCCTGCCCTCGCACAAGGCGTTTCTGGTCAACCTGCTGTCGCTGCTGGCCACGCCGCTGGATGTAACGGCTCCGGCGGACGGCGTGCCGGGTCTGATAGGCCGGGCCATTGACCTTGCCTATGAGGAACTCTCGGACGGCAATCATCCCCGGCTCTATCAGCCCAACGTCCTGCCGGAACTGCACGAACTTATTGTCCATGAAGGTATCAGCCGCGACGCTTCAACCTCATGGTGGGAAGTGGTGGATGGACTTTTTGAACGGGGTCATGTGCATGAGGCATTGCAGGCGCAACGCTATGCCGTGCCGCTGCTGGCCGATGTGGGCGCGCAAATCCGGCAGAACAAGGGCATCCAGAACACCTATGAGGAACATACCATCAACAATGTCTGGCGCTCTCTGCTGGATGCCATTGAAGCGTATGTCATCCTGAAGGAACCCACGCGGTTCGATTTGGGCGACGCGCAGATTGTCAGTCTCGACCTGGACGAAGTGGCTCCGCGCGGCGGTGCCACGGCGGACAGACAGTCGGCGGTCATGTACATGCTGGCCCGACACGTTCTTGGTTCGCGCTTCTTTTTGATGCCCGCTGATGTGCAGCTCATGCCCGAATACTATCAGGACTACCATGCCGGACGCATTGAAGCCATCCGGGAAGACCCCAAAAGATTGTGCTACGACGAGGCTCATCGTGTAACCAACAACGTTTCGGTGGCGGGCCAGCTTCAGGCCGACATGACCACAATGGCCCGCGAAAGTCGCAAGTGGAACCTGTCCATCGGGCTGTACACGCAGTCCATTGACGACATTCCCAAAATCATCACGGACGAACTGGCCACCACAGTGGTCATCCTCGGTTCCGGAACCGAGAAAAGCATCGACAATCTGGCGGAACGCTTCGGCCTGAACGGGGCCTGCCGTCATGCGCTCTCGCGGCTGGGCAAGCCCGGCAAAGCCGGTTCCAATCTCATTGCCCTGTTCAGGACGGGTTCGGGCATGTCCCAGCTTGTCCTCAGCCTGACCATAGGCCCGCAATCCCTCTGGGCCTTTTCCACCACCACGGAAGACGTGGCTATCCGCAACAATCTCTATCAGCGCCTGGGGCCGTCCGAAACCCTGCGGCGTCTGGCCGCTCGTTTTCCGGGAGGTTCGGCCAAGGCCGAAGTCGAACGCCGCAGGCGCAAAGTCGAAGACCAGAGCGACGCCGATGGGGAGGTCGTCAACGTCATTCTGGAAATTGCCAACGAAATAGCGAGGGAACAATGAAAAAGCTCTTTTTTGCCCTGGCGCTTGTCCTGCTTCCGGCTTCGGCATGGGCCGGGGGCTGCGGATGCGGTTCCATCAACGCCATGATCAGCGCGGCAAAGTCGGAAACCATTCAGGCGGTCAATGCCTATACCGCTGCGGAAGCGCAGGCCATCCGTTCGGAAATCCTGCTGGCCGCGCAGAACATCATCGGCACCATCAAGACGGAATCAGCCACCATCGTGCGGGCGCTGGTCGCGCTCAAGGAAAGCAATGCCGCCACGCTCAAGGGGCAGGCTGTGGCGGGCGAAGCCATGAAAACCGAGGATATGTACGGCAAGGCCGCGCAGCCCGCCGGACTGTGCGGAAGCAGTTCGCTGGGCGCGGGCATCCAGCTCGGCGCTCAGGCCGGACGGGAAATCCACGCGGCCATGCGGGAAAAGCAGCTTGCCCATGCCAATACGCCGGGCAAAAAGCCAGTGGAATTTCTCCAGCGCGTACTGGCCGATGACCAGCCTTCCGAACAGGAAAGTCTGGACGCGCTCTTTCCGCTGCAAAGTACATTGACCGAGGATCAGGTGGCGCAGGCCCATGAAGCCGTCAAGACACTGGCCAATCCCCGCCCGTTGCCGGTGGTGACGGAGGAACAGAAGGAAACGCCCGCCGGGCAGACCTATGCGGCGGCGCGGAAAATCCATGAGGAACGGGTGGCCGCGGTCATGGAGTCACTGAACAACCATGTGGTGTATCACGCGCCCACGCTGCCGGAAGATGTCACCGCCTGGGCGGAAAACCAGTGGTCGGAAGCGGGCGGGAGCGGCACGCCGCCCGGCATTGTGGACGGCAAGCTCTCGGAAGCCGGGCTGTACAAGCTCCTCTCACAAATGCGCGTGGGCAATCCGAATTGGTTCGCGCAAATAGCCACAGCAACGGATGCGGGCCTTTTGCGGGAGCTGGTCATCATGCAGGCATTCCAGATGGAGCTGACGCGCAAGAATACGGATTTGCTCGACAGGCTGACCGTCATAGCCTCGCTGGACTACCTCACACGCATGGAGGGCACGACCGGCAAGGAAATGGACGACCTCTACACGCGCATGGTCGGCGCACAGCAGTAGGGGGAGAGCTGTATGGCAACAGACCTTCCCGCGACTTCGGAAGTCCTGCTCCAGACCGATGCCAGCAAGCATATTCTGGACACTTTTCTCGGCCAGGGCTGGGATAGCTGGGGCGCGAGCCTTGGCGGCAGTCAGGCTTCCGAACTGATGCTTGAAATGTTCAGCGCCTTCAACCTGATTGCGCTGGCCGTCATTTCCGCGCTGTTCCTGTGGGTTCTGGCCGTTGCCGTGGCCGGGACGGCCCATGAAGGCACTCCCTTCGGAAAGCGTTTCAGCTCGCTGTGGATGCCCTTGCGCTTTGTGGGCGCAATGGGGGCATTGGCTCCCATTTTCAAGGGATTGTCGCTCTTTCAGGTGGCGATTCTGGCCTGCATCGGCTTTTCCATCAACCTCGGCAACTACGTCTGGGAGCTGGGTACGGACTATTTTGTGGAGCATGGTGGGCAGCTTTCTCCCCAGGCTCCGGATCAGAACGTCACTCAGTATGCATCCATTACCAACGGCGCGCTGGAATCGTTGACGCTCCAATATTACCTGAACGAACGGCGCGGCCTGAACATCACGCCGGGCGGGGAATGGAAATACAGCGGCAACTGGTTCCGCTCCGGGGGCGAATACAGATTCATCTTCAACGGCAACGCGGGAAGCATCGCGGTTTCCTGCGTGGACGAAAGTGACGCCCTGTGCCGGGGAAAGGTCAATGCCGTGGGCGCGGCTATTTCCGCGCTCTCGCCCCTGGCGCAACAGCTTGCCGATCCCGATACGCACGCGTCTTCCATCGAGCCTCGCGCCCTGTACGATGCGGCCAATCAGGTCAACACGACCATCCTTTCCGGCCTGCAAAGCTACGCGCAACAGGGACAGCTTCAGGGCAAGCTCAACGAGTTCAGGGAAAACGCCGCGCAATACGGCTGGTTCATCGCCGGGTCTTCCTACTGGTCAATCGCCTGGATCAATCAGGAAGTCCGGGAAGCCATGTACTCCGGCATCACCTACAGTCCGCACGAGTACACGGTATCGGAACTCCATGCCCTGATGCACGGCCTGCGCGACTATGAAGCGGCAAAGGAGCGCGTGGCCAACTATATCAAGACCGCCTACGCCAGCCGGAGAGGCATTTCCGACACCACGGCCACACCGTCCGTCACGGACGAAGGCCGGGCTTTCGACGAAATCTGCAACTGGCTGCGGGCCACGCTGAATCAACTTGTGGCCGGAAATATCCTGCCCATAGCCATTGAAAAATTGTCCTCCAGCGATCCCATTATGGCCGTGTCCAATGTGGGGGATTACCTCATCGGCACGGCCTGGGGACTGGCCTCGGCGCTCGGCGTGGTGGACGTGGCCCACTCGATGGGCAAGGCGCTGCCCTTTGTGGGCAAGGCCATTCCCAATCTGGACAAATACATTTCCTTTGTCCTGTTCACGGTCTTTCTGCCTCTCCTGCTCTACGGGCTGGCGCTGGCCTACTACTTGCCCGCAATTCCCTTCATCCGCTGGATTTCCGCTCTGGTCGGCTGGATCATTCTGGTGGTGGAAGCTCTTGTAGCCGCGCCGCTCTGGCTCTGCGCCCACGCTCTGCCCGAAGGGGACGGCGCTGCGGGACAGCACGGCAAACGGGGCTATTTCCTCCTGCTCGGCATCCTCATCCGTCCGCCGCTCATGGTTTGCGGCTTCTTTGCCGCCGTCATCCTCATGAACGTGGTGGGCAGACTGCTCGGCGCGGGCTTCGAGATGTTTGTCGGCGGAACCATGCAGACCAAGGTTATCGGTATCACCGGCACGTTCTCCATGCTCGTCATCCTGGGCATCGTGGTCATCATGACGGCCAACAAATTTTTCAGCCTCATTCACTACCTGCCCGAACACGTCACCAACTGGATAGGCCAGCAGTTCCACGCCCTTGGTGAGAAGGAAGACCAGGCAGGCGTGAAAAACGTCTTTGTCGGTTCCACCAATGCGGTTTCCTCCGGCGCTCATGGAGCGCGGGAACTACGCGGCGACATTTCACGGCAATGGAACAACCCCGGCGCGGGCAACGCCCGGACTTCAACGCCGCAGGCCCCTGCGTCCAGCCCCAGGCCGGGACTGACGCAACAGAATTTCAGGAGCTGATATGGATATTTTCGACAAGGAAAAAACCGTCATCAGTTGCTTTGATTTGACCGGCAACATGGTACGTCCCTGGGCGGAAGCGGGATACCTCTGCTACTGCGTCGATATACAGCATCCGCAGGGAGAAACAAGACAGGGAAACATTATCCATGTCGGCGCGGACATGCGCGACTGGCTGCCTCCGTTCCGCCCTATCACCTTTGCGGCCTTTTTCCCTCCCTGTACGGATGTGGCCGTTTCCGGGGCAAGGTGGTTCAGGGACAAGGGCTTGTTCGCCCTGTTCCAGTCCATACGCCTGTTCTATGCCTCCATCCGCCTCGCGGAATGGACACATGCGCCGTACCTCATCGAAAACCCCGTTTCCACCATCTCCACCTACTGGCGCAAGCCGGATTACACCTTCGATCCCTGTGATTACGCGGGCTATCCGGGAGGTGAAAACGACCTGTACACCAAGAAAACCTGCCTCTGGACAGGGGGAGGCTTCATCATGCCGCCACCCAAACGTCTTGAACCGGTACAGGGAAGCAGGATGCACCGGCTTCCTCCTTCTCCGGAACGGGCGAACCTCCGCAGCGCCACGCCGATGGGCTTTGCCCGCGCCGTGTTTGAGGCGAACTGTCCCGGCTGGAGGTCGGCATGAAAACGCCCGTTTCCCTTTCAAGTGTTCTGGCTCTCGCCGGTGAATCCCGTCAGCACCTGACGGAACTCCGTTCCGGTTTCCGTTCCCGGCTGGCCGCTTTCCGGCGGAACCGCGCGGCATCGGAACAGGCCGCACTGGAAAAAGATTTCACCCTCGTTCTTGCGGCCTGGGGTATTGCCGACGCGGATATTCCCGGCGTCATCTCGGCCTTGCGCCTGCGGCTGCTGGTGCTCCTCGCTGCGGCTCTGGCCTGCCTCCTCGCGGTGGCATGGTCGCACAGTCCGCTTTCCTTTCTGTCCCTGGCCTGCATCGCGCCGCCCTGTCTGCTCGGCATGGTCACAACGCTCTGGCGCATTTCCATTTTGCGTCACCGTCGCTTTACGCCGCTGTGCCGCTGGCTGTTGCATTTCCGCAAACGCCCGTAGCGGGCGGGGGTGTGTCTCCCTTAACCTTAAATATAAGGAGTACCTTTGTGTTTTCCAGAACCGTATTGATAGTGTCCTGTCTGGCTCTTGCGGCCTGCGCGGAGAAAACCGCGCCTCCGGTTCCTCATGAAGTCGATTTCGTATCAGCTACGCTTGGACAGGCTGCGGAGCAGGCCCACGGCGAACTCGCCATGCTTGCCAGACTGCGCGGGCAGGGCTTGCAGCCCTTGCTGCCGCCCGCCGATCCCTCGCTGAATCTGCCCGTTTCCCTTGCCTGGACTGGCGAAGCGTCCGGGGCGCTCAAGGAAATCTGCTTGCAACTCGGCTACCGTTATAAAGAGGCGGGGACTCCTTCCGCGCAGGCTTTAACGGTCGTGGTGCGCGGTTTGAACCGTCCGGCGCATGAACTGCTGGAAGACATCGCATGGCAGATTCAGCCGCAGGCCGTAGTGCGCGTCGATTCCGTCAACCGGGTACTGACACTGGCCAGAACTTCCGGCGCGGAGGCACGGTCATGAAAGCTCCCGCCAGCCTTCTCCCCAACGAACCGTTACCTGATTTGCGTGAGGCTCCCATCCACATGGGAAGTTATCAAAAAGGATTTCGGGAAGGTTTTCAGGACGGCTTTGCCGCCGCCGACTTGTCCACACCCGGCGTCGTTCTTTGTGGAAGCGGTATCCTGGCATTGCTGATTGCCTGCATCGTGGTCATGCGTCACGCCTCGCGCGTGGTGAACATCCTTTGTCAGCGTTTTCAGCAGGTTGAACTGTCCTCAAAAAATGCATCACAAAAGCTGGCTGTACTTGTTTTGCCGTTTCTGCTCTGCGCCGGTTTGACCGGCTGCGCCGTCAGACAAGGTGAAGCCATCAATCCCGCGCCCGTGCCGCCGGATGTCGTCAACGCTCCGGCTCCCGCCGACAGCGCTGACAAGGGAACGGGGAAGTTCGTACCCCATGACGCCATGTATCGGGAAGACGGTTCCGGGCAGTATCTTGCCGTCCACGTTCCCGCCAATCCCGCATCCGGGCCGCGCAAGGGCGAACCCGCCGAGCTGACGGAACTGCTGGAAATGACTGGTACGGCGACCGGCAAAGAAAAAACGGCCGTCCAGCTTATGCGGCCCAAAGCCATCCGGGAAGCGGCACGGCTGGTCACGTTCCAGACCGCCATGTCCTGGCGTTACGGCCAGCTTGTGGCGGAAACGGAACGCTACAGCGCCGTCATGGACACGGCCTTCAACTTTGCTCCGTTGATGCTCACGCAGGGTGAAGCCCTAATTATGCCGCCCCTGCTCACGCGGGCGGGAGCATCCATGCGCATTGAAGATAACGCCACGGCCACGGCGGCGAAAACCACCTATGAACTGCTGGAACCGGCCCGGTATATCGCGGTTGTGCCCAATTGGCGGGAGTTTCTCATGGCCGATGACTTCCCCGCGCCGGAACAGCCCAATCCCGCCGTGCTGCCGAAAAACGCGGAGGAACGCGCCATCTGGCGAACCGCCGTGCGCGAAGCCTGGGAACAGGGGCTGGCCGAGGCCGACCAGCTCTATGCCGACAATGTGTCCCGCATGGCGCGGAGCTATCGCGGCGTCATGCTCTATCACCTGCTCACCGCGCAGCACCTTCTGAGCCGGGTCAATACCGCGTCCGCCGACCTGGGGACGCGCCGATCCGACAACGGCAACAAGCTGAATATCGGCCAGAAGGTCTACCGGATTACCGCGCCTTCCGCGTTCACGGTCGCGCCCGCCGCGTCCCGGAAGAAAGGGGGAAAATAGCATGGGGCCAGTGATTTCTACCCGCATGAACCCCGTATCCGCTGGACGCATACGGAACTCAACGACCTGCTGCTCTGGGGAACCCACTGCGGCATGTCCGACCTCAATCTGCGCTCCGGTCTGCCCGCATGGATGCGGTTGAACGGTATCTGGCGGAAGGTTACGCAACGGCCCATCACAACTGATGAGCTGCTGGCCGCGCTGGAGCGGCTGACCAAAAACAATTCCGTGTCCGCTCTCATCAAGTCCGGGCAGTCCGATTACGACTTTGCCCACGAGATTGAGGAATCGCGCGGTGTGCGCCGCCGTTTTCGCGGCAACGCCACGCCGGTGGCGGACGGCTATTCAACCGGCGTTAAAATCGTGTTTCGCGCCATTCCTTCCATGCCGCCCGCTCTGGAAGACCTGAACGTCGAACAGGGCATTCTTGACCACGCCATGCCGTCCAACGGTCTGGTGCTGGTCACGGGCGTGATGGGGTCAGGCAAGTCCACGCTGCTGGCCGCCATTCTGCGGCGTATCATCGAAACCGGCGGGCGCAATGTCAGCACCTACGAAGCGCCTATTGAGTTTGATTTCGATGCCGTGCCCAATCCCGGCGGGCCTGTTTCGCAAAGCACGATTCCCGAACACCTGAAGTCCTTCCTTACGGCTACGCGCAACAGTACACGCACAGCCCCGGACGTGGTGCTTATCGGGGAAAGCCGCGATCCCGATACCCTGCGGGGCATGATGGAGAGCGCGGAAATCGGCGTCGCCGCCTATTCCACCGTGCATACCCGCTCCGTGCCGGAAACGCTTTCCCGCATCATCAACGTCTTCCCGTTCGTCGAACGCCTGCAGGTCACGGCCACGCTGCTTTCCAGCCTGCGGCTGGTCATCTCGCAGCGTCTGCTTCCCCTGCCGGACAACAACGGACGTATCGCCCTGCGCGAATATCTGGCCTTTACGCCGGAAATCCGGGAAACGCTGCTGGAAACTCCGCTGGAACGTCTGATTCTGAAAACCGAAGACCTGCTGACCGCTTCCGGCCAGCGGATTCAGGATGCCGCCCAAACCGCCTACAAGAACGGAAACATCGCCAGGGACAGCTATCTGGCGATTCTGGCCGAACGCAAACACAGGAAAGGAACCGATTATGGCGCAACAGCATAACGACAACATACCGTATTACGAAATCTTCAGCATCAGGGAATACGTCAGGGAAGGAGAGACAAAATCCTCCTGGCTGCGTATCGGCGCGGGCTTCAAGAACAGGGATGATTCCTTCGGACTGATCTTTCAGGCCATGCCTCTGCCCGATCCCAAATCCGGCCTGCTCCGTCTGTACATGCGTCCGTTCCGTCCCGAAACGAAACAGGATGTCGCTCAGGGTGAAGACGCCTTCTATCTGGAGATCGACCCGCTCATGGGCGCTCCGCTGGAGGAGCTGTGATGCAACATCCCGCGAATGTGGTTTCCCTCTCCGGCGGAAAGGACAGCACGGCCATGCTGCTCATGCTCCTCGAACGCGGCGAACCCGTGGCCGATGTCGTGTTTTTCGACACAGGCTGGGAATTTCCCGAAATGTACGAACATCTGGAAAAACTCGAAGCCTTCACCGGTCTGAAAATCACGCGCCTGCATTCCAGGATGCCGATTGGCGTGGAAACGGACAAGTCGCCCTTTGACTGGATGTTTTCCGAATATCCGGTGGCCAGGCGGGGAACACGTCAGGTGCACATGATTGGCCGGGGCTGGCCCGCCGCACGGCGGCGCTGGTGTACGAACCTGAAACAGATTGCCCTGAAAGGACATCTGCTGGGACTTACTCATCAGAATGGTCTTGGGCTGCCCCTGCGTCAGTGTATCGGATTCGCCGCCGACGAACGGCATCGACTGGACGGCTCCACTAAAAGGGGCAGCACCTACTATGTACAGCGGTATCCGCTGGTGGAATGGGGCGTCACTGAGGCCGACGCGCTGGCTTACTGCTACAAACGCGGCTTCACCTGGGGCGGACTATACCATTTCTTCAGTCGCGTCAGTTGCTTCTGCTGTCCTTTGCAGCCTCTTGATGAACTGCGGACGCTTCGCGGTTACTTCCCCGACCTGTGGCGCCGGATGCTCGTCATGGAATCCTGGCTGCCGGAAAACAGACGGCGTTTCAAGGATTCCAGCGTCTCGGCCCTGGATGCCCGCTTTGCGGAGGAGGCGGATAATGGCTGACGTTCTCTGGCGCGATACCGCGCTCACGCCCAAAATCTTCATTCTGGACGCCCGCGCCGTCTTTCCTCTGGCCCTCTGGCTCTTTCATTGGGCCTGGTGGACGGCGGGGCTGGCGCTTGCCGCCATTGTCGCGCTCTATCTGGTGCAGCGCACCGGCATGACGCCCATTGCCTGTTTCCGCGCCATCCGCGTGGCCTGCATGGGACGGAGACGCGAAACACGAAACACTGAAAGCCAGTGGCGCAAACGCTGCCGCTGGCAGTAACTCTCTCACTAAAAAGGTGATCAATATGACCCATTACGCCATGCTTTTGAATCTTGATGAAGCCAACGCGCACTCCCTGCGAAGAGACGAACTGTTTCATCACATTCTTCAGGGCAGCATTTTGCGAAAAATCCTGCTTGGTCACGGTCAGACCGAGTATACAGCCATGAAAAACTCCCTTGATGCCATGCTGGATAACGGTCTTCTTGAAATCTGCGAATGTGACGGCGGCGTCGCTTCCATTCTGGAGGGCAATACGTCAGGCAGGGAGGCTTTCCGTCACCTCTGGCTGCATGATGAAGAAAGTGAATCCATGCCCATCCTCCATACTCTGCCCGGTCATGAGTTTGCCATGCAATTTTGCCGTAAATACAGCCTTCCCGGAGAAGCTGAAACTGAGCTGTCCTCTTTCTTCAATATATTGTTCAAGAATAACGAACAGTAACCACAAAGGGAACATCATGAACAGAAAAGAACGCAACAGCCTTGGCCTGTTTGATACCGCGCGGCGCTCCTCTGAAAAAGAGCGCGTTACGCTTACCCAGGAGGACATCGAGCGCCAGCTTGACGCGGGCGCGTTTCTCATGAGCCGCGAGGAAGCCGTCGCCGCCGGATTTCTTAATCCATATGACGAACAGGATACCGTGATTGTGGACATCAGGGAGGAACGGAAATGAGCCAGACGCCACAGCAGAAAAAGAGTCGTTTTCAGCTCAGCCGGGAAGTTCAGGAGGAATTTGTCAACGGCATTGTCCAGACCATGTTGTCGCTGGCCGAAAACGCTGAACAGGGTCAGCCGTCTGTGGTTGAAACGCCCTTTTGCCCCGTGACCGGCAAGGAATACAGCGGCGCGAACATGGTGCGTCTGACGCTGACCGCTATGGAAAAGGGCTACGCCGACAATCGCTGGCTCACCTTCAAACAGCTCCAGGCGGTCAGGGAGGAACATCCCGAACTGAACATCCGCATCCGAAAAGGAGAGCACGGCGTCACCGTGCTGCGCCCGGAAGACGTGTTCTTCACGGTGGAAAAGGACGGAAAGTGGAACTTTGTTTCCGAAGAGCAGGCAAAGGGCATTCCCGATGTGCAGCGTCATACCCTGCTGTATCCGTTCACGGTCTTCAATGCGGCCCAGATTGAAAACTTTCCCGCCAGGGAACAGCCCGCGCCTGTCATAACCGAAGCCCAGCGCAACGAGTTGCTGGAACGCTTTGTCGCCTGTTCGGGCGTGGCTGTCGAACACGGCAAGGGCGTTCCGCGCTTCGACCACAGGACGGATACCGTCCGACTGCCGCACCCGGAGAACTTTCACAGTTCTGATGAGTATTACGCCGCCAAACTGCGGGAGTTCTTCAATGCCACTGGCCATACATCACGGGAAGCCCGACAGCCTGTAAAGGCCCAAACACTCAAAAGCTGCGCCTTCGAGGAAATGCGGGCGGAAATGTTCTCCATGCTGGCCGGGGCGAAATTCGGTCTGCCCATGCCGGAACACGGCTCCGCGGAACGGCTCAGGCTCTGGAACCAGACCTTTTCCGGCGGGGAATCCAGGGCGCTTTTCCGGGCCGCCTCGGAAGCCGCGCGGGTGCTGACCACATTGCGCCAGTTTGAAGCGGGCGAACAGCCCGCCGCCCGATGGTTCCCCAAACGCGAAGCCTGGCCGAAACTGGTGGAGATGCAGAAACAGCGGGATGCCGTGACAGGCGTGTCCTTCCGGGAAAAGGCCGGTTCCGACGTGCCGCGTCCCGCGCTCGGCAATTCCGCTTCGCGTTCTCTGTCCGAATCCGTCAGGGCATTTGAAGAAACGGACGACCTGACCGTCAAGGCCCGTCTGATTCTCCAGAATCCCGACCTCCTGAACATGGCGCTCAGACTCGACCCTTCCGCCACCAGAGAACTGGCCGCGCTCTGCGATCAGGTGTCTCAAACGCTGCACATGGAACTGGACGCACGACTCCAGTCCGCGCCGGGCGCTGTGGAAAATCCTCTTCCCCTGAACGAACAGAAAGCCGCTTCCGCGCGGCGCATGAGGATGTGATATGCGACTTTTCATTGCCGAAAAACCCAATCTCGCAAAAGCCATCGCCAATGGTCTGGGCAACGGCCGCACGGAGAACGGCTGCATCCGCTGCGGCGACGATACGGTGACATGGTGCTTCGGGCACATGCTCGAACTTGCCTGGCCGCAGGAATACAAGCCCGAATATGCCCAATGGCGGCGCGAACACCTGCCCATCATTCCTTCTGAATGGAAATACAAGGTCAAAAAGGATTCCGCCAAACAGCTTGCCGTCATCGGCTCCCTGCTGCGCGAGGCCGATTCCGTGGTCAACGCGGGCGATCCCGACCGCGAGGGTCAGCTTCTTGTGGACGAAGTGCTGGAGCATTTCAAATATCGCGGCCCGGTGGCCCGTATCTGGCTGCCGTCTCTGGATGACAAATCCGTCCGCATCGCCCTGAACGGCATCAGGGACAATACGCCCTATGCGCCTTTGCGCGACGCCGCCCGCGCCAGAAGTCTGGCCGACTGGCTGGTGGGCATCAACGCCACGCGCGCCCTGACCATCAAGGGAAGAGAAGGCGGACGTTCCGAAACGCTGTCTCTGGGCCGCGTCCAGACTCCCACGCTTGCCCTGGTCGTTGCCCGCGACAGGGAAATTACCAACTTCAAACCCGTGGACTATTTCGTGCTGCGGGCCTCACTCACCCATGCTGCCGGAGAATTTACGGCCACCTTTGTTCCTTCCGAGACGCAGGCCGGTCTGGACGCTTCCGGGCGGCTCGTGGATTTCACCCAGGTTGCCGCTGTGCTTGAACAGTTCAACGGCGTGGAGGGCCTTGTCACGGAATCCCTGCGGGAGAACAAAAGCAAGGCCGCGCCTCTGCCGCACAGTCTTTCCTCCCTGCAAAAAGCCGCTTCCGCCCAGCTCGGCATGTCGGCGCAGGAAGTGCTGGACACCGCGCAATCCCTCTATGAGCGAAAACTGACCACCTATCCCAGAACGGACTGCCGCTATCTGCCTGTCGAACAGTATCAGGAAGCCGCCGCCGTGCTGGCCGCGCTTTCCTCGCTTCCCGGTCTGGAACAGGTGGCGGGAACGGCGGACGCCTCGCTCAAAAGCGCCGCGTGGAATACGGGAAAAGTCACCGCGCACCACGCCATCGCACCCACGGGCGAACTGCCCCCGGACAACCTCAAACCGGAGGAACGCTCTCTCTATTTCATGATTGCCACGGCGTTCTGTCTGCAATTCCATCCGCCCATGCGTTATGAAGCGCGAAAAATCGCGGTCAACCTTGCTGATACCCGTTGGGAGGTCACGGGGCGGCGCATGGTAGACGCCGGATGGACGGCCTTCTCCAAAGACGAGGAAGACGACAGGCAGGAAGAGGAATCCCTGCCGCCGGTCGAACAGGGCGATGCCGTGACCTGCCGCACAGTGGAAAGCGTGAAGAAAAAAACTTCCCCGCCTTCCCGTTTCTCCGAGGGCACGCTCATCGAGGCGATGGCCAACGTCCACCGCTTTGTGGGCGACGCCGAGGCCAAAGCCACGCTCAGGGAAATCAAAGGGATCGGAACCGAGGCCACCCGCGCCAAAGTTCTCGAAACCCTGAAAGAGCGCGACTATCTGGCGCTTGAAAAAAAGTCCATCGTTTCCACGCCTCTGGGCCGGGAAATCATCGACCTCACCCCGCCCTCGCTCAGAGACCCCATTACCACGGCGGAATGGGAGTCCCGTCTTGAGGCCATCGCCCAGGGCAGGGAAACGCTCGACGCCTTTCTTGCGGAGCAGAAGAAGATTCTGCCGGAACTCCTTGCTCCCATTCTGGGCGACGGCAGGCCCACCTTTCCTTGTCCTTCCTGCGGCGCGGCCCTGAACCGCCGCAAGCGCAAGAAGGACGGCTCGTGGTTCTGGGGCTGCACGGCGTATCCCAACTGCAAGGTCATCCTGCCCGACGAAAACGGCAAGCCCGGCAAGGCAAGGCCCAAACCCGCGCCTTCCGAACATGTCTGCAAGGCGTGCGGCAAGCCCCTCGTCAAACGCACCGGCGCGAAAGGCGAGTTCTACGGCTGCTCCGGCTACCCCGGATGCAAAAAGACCTGGCCTGTCGCTCCGGGCGGCGCTCCTGATTTCAACGCGAAGAAAAGAGGAAAATAGGAGGGAAGATGTGGGGGCGCTGCCCCCCCGCCC
>OGGQ01000733.1_pt1 | contig 46776 bp, 33 predicted proteins | sample 1571191 | NCBI WGS metagenome assembly OGGQ01 (sample SAMEA2582061, study PRJEB24529) | metagenome | biome: Human gut stool | place: China | collected 2011
CGAATTCTTATCTGGAAGGTTTCATTCCCATAGACACAGAATATTTTACAGCCTCTTCTGCATTGTCGGAAGCAGTGATATGCTGCTCAACTATATAAACAGCGGTCTTCCGGAGCTGGATGTAAACCATGTGCGCCAGATGAGAATGGATGTGTTTATCCCCTATCTGATGGGAAAAGCGTGGAAAAAGAAATATATTCTGACAGAAGACAGGGAGGATGCTCCGGCCAAAAGCCACCTGTCCTTTATAAGGAAGCTGGATCAGTTTCTGGATACATGGAGGGAGCGCTCTCTGAGCCTTGGGGATATCAGAGACCAGACGCTGGGCATGGTATTTACAGAGGAAAACCTGAGAGAAACGGCAGAGAGAAATGAGGGGCTCTCCCTTTACCAGCTGGAAAAGCTCTTAAATGCCAGAATTGCGTCAAGAATCCGCTTTCTCTGTACGGGAAAGGATGAGAATTTCAGGAGGGAAAAGCTGGCAGAGTATAAAAAATATTTCGACTCATCCAGACATAAATGGACGGAAACGCAGATCTACCTGGAATTTCTCGGCCTGCTTGCGGAGGAAGGCTCTGCCGGCATTTCAGAGGAGACGAAAGAGGCTGTGAAAAGAGGGCGGTTTGACCTGTATGATGCGGCTGCCATTGCCCTGATATGGAAACGGATTCTGGCAAAAAAGGAGACGGACGAGTTCAGCCAGATCATCATTGACGAGGCCCAGGATTTCGGAGAGACGGTGTACTATGTGATCCGCCGTCTGCTGCCGGGCTGCTACTTCACCATTATGGGCGATGTCTCCCAGAATATCCGCTATGAGACGGGAATGAACGACTGGGAGGGGCTTAAGGAGGCCATGTTTGAGAAGGAGAACGACAGCTTTTACCTGCTGGCCAAGAGTTACCGGAATACGATAGAGATTTCCGGCCAGGCCGGACTGGTTCTGGAGCATGCATCCCAGGGAGCCTATAAGATCCAGCCGGTGATCCGGCACGGCCGTCCGGTAGAGGACAGAACGGCCCATCAGGAGCCTGAAAAGGCGCTGAGAGAGGCGGTGGAGGAGGTTAAGAGCCGCGGCTATGAAACCATTGCCGTTATCTGCCGGTGCGAGGAAGAGGCAGAAGAGGTGAGAATGCTGCTGGGACTCGAAAAGACTGCGCCGGGAGAGTTTAAAAACGGCGTTATGGTGCTCCCTGTGACTCTGACAAAGGGACTGGAGTTTGACGCGGTAATTCTTTGGAAGCCGGACGAGGAGCATTATGGCGTAAACAAAAAGGACGCCAAGCTTTTGTATGTGGCAATCACCCGCGCCCTTCACGAGCTCTGGCTGGTGGGCGATCGGGAAAAAAGCCCTCTGTTTGAGGGAAGGGAAGCATAGCTTCCATGTGAAATGGCGCATCAGCCATCGGTGAAAAAAATAAGTGACGCATCCACACAGACAGCCGTCTGGATGCGTCACTTTTCTCTTTTTTAGAAAACCTGGGGCAGGGATTTCGCCTGCTCTTTCCTACTCCTTGCCGTTCCAGCAGTAAGTACAGAGCTTACATGGGGAAATGCCGATGGATTCCACCAGATCGTCGAGGCGGTGGAACTGGAGTGTGGTAAAGTTTAATTTCTTTCGGATTTCCTCTACCATGGCCTTGTAGTTTTCACTGTCCGGGTTAGCGTAATCGGCCAGTGTTTCCTCAGAGACGTCGTCCCCCTCCCGCTCACGGATGATCCGTCGTGTGATTAAATCCAGCTCTGAGTTGGAGCGGGAAAAATTCAGGTATTTGCAGCCAAACAGAAGCGGAGGACAGGCGGGACGAATATGTACCTCCTTGGCGCCGCTCTGGTAGAGAAACTCTGTAGTTTCGCCCAGCTGTGTACCGCGGACGATGGAGTCATCGATGAGAAGAAGACTCTTGTCGCGGATCAGGGCGTCTACGGGAATCAGCTTCATGCGGGCGATCAGATTTCTCTGGTTCTGGCTTGTAGGCATGAAGGAACGAGGCCAGGTTGGCGTATATTTAATGAAAGGACGGGCAAATGGGATGCCGGATTCATTGGCATAGCCGATGGCATGTGCGATACCGGAGTCCGGAATGCCTGCAACCAGATCAGATTTGGAGTGATCGCGTCTGGCAAGCATTTTTCCGCAGGTATAGCGCATGGCCTCCACATTGACTCCCTCATAGGTGGAGGTAGGATAGCCGTAGTAAACCCAGAGGAAGGAACAGATTTTCATCTCCTCCCGCGGTGCGCTCAGCGTTTCGATTCCCTCCGGAGTCATAAATACAATCTCGCCGGGGCCTAACTCGTGGCAGTCCTTGTAGCCGAGGTTAATGTAGGCAAAGCTCTCGAAGGATACGCAGAAAGCGCCCTCCTTCTTTCCGATCATGGCCGGAGTTCTTCCAAGCCTGTCTCTGGAAACGTAGATGCCCTCCGGGGTCAGAAGCAGGATTGTCATGGAACCCTGAATCCTCTCCTGTGCATACAGAAGGCCGTCTACAATGGAATCCTTCTGGTTGATGATGGCGGCGACCAGCTCGGTGGCATTGATCTTTCCGCCGCTCATCTCAAGAAAATGAATATGGCCCTTTTCATAGGACTCCTCGATCAGTTCCTGCTCATTTGTTATTTTGCCCACTGTGGTGATGGCATAGCTGCCCAGGTGGGACTGAATTAAAAGCGGCTGCGGTTCCATATCGGAAATACAGCCAATGCCCATATTTCCCGTCAGTTCGTCCACATCTCGCTCAAATTTCGTTCGGAACGGGGAATTTTCGATATTGTGAATGGAACGGTTGAAGCCGTCAGGCCCGTAGACGGCCATTCCGCCGCGTCTGGTCCCAAGATGAGAATGATAGTCTACTCCGAAGAATAAATCCAAAGTGCAGTTTGTTTTTGAGGTTACACCAAAAAATCCGCCCATTTTTTCCTTCCTTTCAATCTGTGTAATTCAGTTGTTTTTTCTGACGCCATACAGCGCAAAAGTCAACTCTATCTTAGCATATATTAGGTAAAATGGACAATAGGATTCATTTATTATAAATATTAATAGAAACAAAGGGGTTTCGTGATAAAGGGGTTGGTGTTTTTCATAAAATTAGGTATAATGGCTGTACGGCAGGAAATGCTTTTCAGACTCATCAGAATAGAAAGAGGAAGAAACTATGAGGATCAAATACAGAACAGGAAAATTTCTGGCTGCCATGGTCTGTGCGGCAGCCCTGTGTACATGGGGAGGCACAGCCTCCTTTGCGGCAGAAGTGTCAGGGCCGGCATCTGACACGGAGATAGCGGAGAACTCAAAAGAGCAGGCTCAGCCAATGGGGCCTGGGATGGAAAGTGCACAGTCCGCAGAAAGCAGTCAGCCAGAAAACGGAGCCCAGACAGAAGGCGGCGGCCAGGCAGGAGATACGCTGCAGACAGAGGGGGGTCAGACGGGAGGCGCAGCTCAGACAGGGGATGGGGCTCAGACAGAGGGAAGCAGCCAGGAAGGAGATGGAGCTCAGGGAGAAACAGCCGGTCAGGCAGACGGGATGGTGATGAGCAATGGCCGTCTTCTGGATCCGTCCAGACCCATGGTTGCCCTTACCTTTGACGACGGACCGTATGCCCCGGTGGGAAACAGGATTATGGACTGTATGGAAAAGTATAACGGAAGGGGCACCTTCTTTGTAGTAGGAAACCGCGTCAATTCCTTCCAGGAGGAACTGCGCCGGATGCAGGCAGCCGGCCACGAGATAGCAAATCACAGCTACAGCCATAAGTACCTGCAGAAGCTGGGAGCTGAGCAGATAAGAAATGAGGTGGAAGGCTGCAATCAGGCAGTGGCTGCCGTCACCGGCGTATCGCCGGCCCTGATGCGCCTGCCGGGCGGAAGCTACAATGCAGCTGTACTGGCCAATATTCACCAGCCGATTATCCTGTGGAACATTGACACAAGGGACTGGGCCACAAAAAACGCAGCTCAGACAGCTGCAGCTGTAATCGGCAAAGTAAAGGATGGAGATATTGTGCTGATGCATGAGCTGTATTCGTCTACGGCTCAGGCGGTGGAGCAGATAGCTCCGGCTCTCACCGGGCAGGGCTTCCAGCTTGTGACAGTGAGCGAGCTGATACAGTTTCGGGGCGGAGCGGCTCCCGGAGTTATTTCCTACAGCTTTCCTCCGGCTTAGGGCTTTTGAAAAACGGAGAGGAAACGCAGGCGTATTGGGTGTGAGAGAAAGGAAGGGATTTCGATGGAATACAGAAAATTCGGAGATAAGTATGTGGTGCGTCTGGATAAGGGGGAGGAGATTGTATACAGTCTCTTAAAGCTCTGTGCCTGGAAGGATATCAAGGTAGCCCAGGTGACTGGAATTGGAGCAGTGGGGGAGGTAACGGCAGGCCTGTTTGACACGGAGAAGAAGGAGTTTATCTCCCACACCTGGACAGGCGACATGGAGATAACTGCTCTGACCGGCAATATCACAACAAAGGAACAGAAGCCTTACGAGCATCTCCATATCACTGTGGCCGGCAGGGACGGTATGGCCAGAGGCGGACACCTGAAGCGCGCGGTGGTCAGCGCCACAGCGGAGCTGTTTCTGACTGTGGCGGACGGAACCGTGGAGAGGGAGATGAGTGATGAAATCGGGCTTAATCTGATGAAATTTTAGAAAAGCAGTCCGGGTAAGGGAGCGGATATGCTCAGTCAAACAGATCCCGGACATTTTCTTCATTGAAATAGCGGATACGCTTCAGCGGAATTTTAGCTGCCCGGAAGGCATTGTCCTTAAAACGGTCTCTTTTTCTGGCATCTTCTGTATCGTGGCTCCGGTCATCCAGCTCCACCGCAAACAGGACGTTCAGGTTTCTGTCACAGATGACAAAATCCACATGCTTCTGAGATATTTTGCCGAAATACCGGAAAAAATGGCGGCGGTTTGTCACGTCCATGAGATCTTTCAGGCCAACCTTAGGGCAGATCAGGAGCTTTCGGGCATCTGCTTCGCGCTTCAAAATCCGGTAAAACGAGTACTCTCTTTTGGTGAGAATCGGCTTGGCCTTATAGGGATAGTGCCTGCGGCTGCCAAAAAAGAGGAAAAGGACCAAAAGAACTGCGGCCGCCGCAGCGGCCAGAAAGAAAATTTTTGAAGTATCCATATGTTCTCCTTTGTGTTCCGGCGCAATAGAACGCCCGGGCTGAAGCGGTGAGAGCTGAAACCGGGATGTGCACTCGCCGCAGTAGTGTTTTGGCTCCCTTCGGGCGCCAGCGGCTCGGCGCAGGTATAATAACCGCTCTGCGGCTATTATACCATCTCGACTTACGTCTCGATGGGACCGCTCGTCAAATGCATGCTCATGCAAGCATGGCATGCGCTTTTCTCGCTATTATACCATATAGCGTCTTCTTTTTGAAAGGAAATGTGGGGGAGGCCGCGTCCTTTTGAGATTTTATTGCCCCGGATACTGTCCTCTGAATAATCTAATAGAAAAAGCACTGAGAGGAAAGCAGGATGGATCAGGCAAAGAAATGGATCAACTGCGATGGGGCATATCGGCTTGGCCTGACAGGACAGGGAGTGGGAGTCGCAATCCTGGACACGGGAATCTTCCTGCATCGGGATTTTGAGGATAGATTGGCAGCGTTTGTGGACATGGTAAAGCGCAGAAAGGAGCCGTATGATGACAATGGACATGGCACCCATATAGCCGGGATCATCGCAGGAGCGGGGATCGACTCAGGGGGCAGGTACCACGGAGTTGCCCCGGGGTGCAGTCTCATCAGCCTGAAGGTGCTGGATCACCGGGGCAATGGATATGCCTCCGACGTGCTGGCAGGGCTGAAATGGATCCGGGATCACAGAGAGGAGTATAATATCAGAATCGTCAATATATCGGTGGGCTCCTTCAGCCGCCGGGGGATGAGCGAGGAATCCGCCCTGGTAAAGGGGGTGGATGCCGCCTGGGATGCCGGTCTGGTAGTGGTGGTAGCTGCCGGAAATAATGGTCCGGGGCAGCGCACGATCACAACGCCCGGAATCAGCCGGAAGGTGATAACAGTGGGCTGCTCTGACGATTACAAGGAGGTGGATGTGGCGGGAAACAGGATGATTGACTATTCCGGCCGCGGTCCCACAAATGCCTGCATTCTGAAACCGGATATCGTGGCGCCCGGCTCCAACATTGTGAGCTGTGCCAACCGGAGCGGCTCCTATACCAGAAAAAGCGGAACTTCCATGTCCACGCCCCTTGTATCGGGAGCAGTCGCCCTTCTGCTGGAAAAGTATCCTGAAATGACAAACCTGGATGTGAAGCTCAGGCTCAGGGAGAGGGCGGTAGATCTGAGGCTTCCGAGAAACCAGCAGGGGTGGGGGCTTCTCGACGTGGAGAGGCTTGTGGAGTAACGGAAACGTCCTGGCAGAGCTGCCGGGACAGAGGAGGAAGAGGATGAAAATATCAGTACTAAATGAAAACACAGCCGGAAAGAGAGGCTTTCTGGCGGAACACGGGCTTTCCCTTCTGATAGAGCATGGCGGGAAACGGTTTTTGTTTGACGCAGGGCAGACAGGCGTATTCCTCCACAACGCTGAAAAGCTCGGAGAGGATCTCACACAGCTGGACGGGATTATACTGAGCCACGGCCATTTTGATCACTGCGGAGGTCTGGAATTTTTTGGGGATGCACTGCCCCGCTGTCCGGTTTATGTGAGGAAAAATGCATTCTTAAACAAGCAGGCTGTCAATGAGGACAAAAAGACGTACCGGATTCTCGGGATTCCGTGGAAAAGAGAGCTGCTGAAGGGAATGGAGATCCTGACAGAGGACAGACAGGAGATTGCGCCGGGCGTGTGGGTTCTGGGGAATATTCCCTACACGGTTCCATTTGAAAAAAGGCCGGAGATTTTCTTTATTGACGAGGGCGGTGAAAAGCGCCCTGACTACATGGAGGACGAACAGCTTCTTGTCATTGACACAGAAAAGGGGCTTTGTGTGTTTGCAGGCTGCTGTCATGCAGGAATTATCAACTGCCTGAGCTTTGTCCAGAGCTCGTTTCCCGGACGTCCCATCTACAGTGTTCTCGCTGGGATGCACCTGGGCGGGGTAAATGAGGATAGGCTTGAAAAGACGATTGAGGCGCTGGATGCAATGGGGATTTCCCTCCTGATGCCTGTCCACTGCACGGGAATCTATGCAATCGGGAGGATGAAAGAACGCCTGAGGGAGAGATGCATGATTTTGGAGACGGGAAAGAGTATTTTCCTTTGAAATCAGAAGAAAAGGGGAAGAGAGGACGGCAAAAAGGAAGAGGGAAAACAGAGGCGCTGTTTTCCCTCTTCCTTTTTATTTCCCCAGTGAGAGGAATTTTTTGATGTCTGTGTTGGCTCCCATGATAACAAGGGTTTCCGGCCCCTGGAATACATAGGCGGCCCCTGGAAGAGGATGGAGAGTTCCGTCCATTTTGACAGCCAGGATTGAAATACTGTATTTATTTCGGACGTTAATCTGAACAATGCTTTTTCCAACCCAGGATTCTGGTACAGGGACCTCATAGATCGAGTGATCAGGAGTCAGCTCAATATAATCAAAGATATTGTCTGTACTGTAGCGGACGGCAGAGTGAATGGCCATTTCCTTTTCCGGATAGACTACCTGATCGGCGCCGTTTCTGAGGAGAAATTTTGCGTGGATATCCCGGTTTGCGCGGGAGAGGACAAACTTGGCTCCCAGATCTTTTAAGAGGGCTGTGGTTTCCAGGGAACTCTGGAAATTATCGCCGATAGCCACCACGCAGAGATCAAAGTTTCTGACCCCGATGGAGGCCATATACTGCTCATTGGTACAGTCGCCGATCTGCGCGCTGGTGACATAGGGGAGGATCGCATTGATGCGCTCCTCAGAGATGTCGATAGCCATTACCTCATGTTTAAGTTCATAGAGCTTCATTGCCATTGTGGCGCCGAAGCGGCCGAGGCCGATTAACAAAATAGATTTCATATCATAATCCTCCATTTATTACCTGTCTGTCACCCCACAGTGATGCGCTCCTGGGGCAGATGGACTGGAAATTTTCTGTGATTGGTAAGAGCGTACAGCATGGTAAGACCGCCCACACGGCCCAGATACATCAGGAGGATCAGTATAATTTTAGAAAAAATTCCAAGATCCTCTGTGATTCCAAGAGACAGCCCGACAGTCGCAATGGCGGAGGCTGCTTCAAAGGAGGACTCCATCATGGAAACTCCGTCAGCCCGGGTAATCAGAAAGCTGGCTGACAGAAACAGGAACAGATAGAGTACCAGAATCGCAATCGCATTCCTCAGGATATCATAGGGGACTCTGCGCTTATAACAGTGGATGTCCTCCTGATTCTGAAATACAGAGAGAATGCACAGAACCGCCAGGGCGAAAGTGGTCGTTTTAATACCTCCTGCTGTGGAGCCCGGAGAACCGCCGATGATCATTAAAATAATCGTCGCAAGCTGGCTCTGAGTGGAAAGCTGATCCAGAGGAACCGTGTTGAAACCGGCCGTTCTGGGTGTTACTGACTGGAAAATTGACGAATAAATCCGATCAGCAAGCGTGTAGCCTTCCCACCGCTGCGGCGTGAACTCGAACAGGAAGAAGAGAACCGCCGGTATCAGAATCAGCAGAAAGGTGGTAGTGAGAACGATCTTTGTCTGCAGCCTGTAGAACTTGTAGGACTGCCTGTGTTTGTAAATATCGTCCCAGACGAAGAAACCGATGCCGCCGATGACAATCAGAGCCATGACAGGGATGGTGATAAAAGGATTTGTCCGGTAGCTGGTCAGGGAGGAGTAAGGGCCTGAAGTACCTCCCATCAGATCAAAGCCTGCGTTGCAGAAGGCCGATATGGAGTGGAAGACAGAGTACCAGATTCCCCTGACAATGCCAAACTGAGGACAGAACTGAACAGCCATCACGAGAGCCCCCAGAAGCTCAAAAAGGATAGTACATTTGACTATGAAACGGGTCATCCTGACAATACCGCCTACCTGCGGGGCAGAGATGGACTCCTGCATGACAAAACGCTGCTTCAGACCGATCTTTCTTCCCGACAGAATGGTGATGGCAATGGCCAGAGTCACAACTCCCATTCCTCCGATCTGAATCAGCAGAAGAATCACGGCCTGCCCGAATACAGACCAGTAGGTGGAGGTGTCATGGACGACGAGACCTGTCACGCAGGTTGCCGATGTGGCTGTAAAAACAGCGTCGATGAAGGGAGTCATTTCCCCGCTTCTCGATGAGATCGGAAGCGACAGCAAAATACCGCCGCACAGGATAATCAGAAAAAATCCGCCTAGAATAATTTTAGCCGGGGTCAGTGCCCAAACCTTATTGCTTAACATTGCCGGAACTCCTTAGTATTATTTATAGTAAGCATGTGTCCGATACGTCAAATCCTCTGTGCGTTCAGACAATAAATTGTATCTGCAAATCCAGATAATCATAACGATTATATATAGAACATCAGGGAATGTCAACAAAACAAAAGAGAACATCCGTTAAAAGCCTGCTACAATTTGCAGACAGTCCGGCAGTACAGAAAAACAGGCATTAAAACTGCAAAAATTACAAAACCGCAGGCTCCCTTCTGGACACCAGACAGCTCGGCATGGTATAATGACTGCAGAGCGGGCATTATACCTGCGCCGAGCCGCTGGCGCCCGAAGGGAGCCAAAATACCACTGCGGCGAGTGCGCATCCCTCGGAGAGTATAGCATATCCGAAGGATATGGTATAATGACTGCAGAGCAGAAGCCAGAGATTTCTTTCGCCAGCCGGTTCCGGCTGCGTATCTTTCAATTTCAATCCAAAGGCCGAATTCCGGCAGATTTTCAGATTCAGTTTTATATGTTTCCGTTTTACGCCTATCCCGGCTGTGACAAGCGGAAAAAGAAAAGATATATACGAGAGCAGAGATACGGAAAGAGACGGCTGCTGCGGGCAGAAGGGGCCGGAAAGGAGGGAAAACGGGACGAGCAGATCCGATGGAGAGGGAGATAGCCTGCCGCGGCAGAATCTGGGGGAAATTCTTAAAATAACAGTTGACATTTCAGTTTGCCTATAATATGATAGGTATAGCGAGAACAGAACATTTGTTCGTATTTTGGAGATATGGAGGAGAATATGGATAGAGATGAAAAACTGAAGGCGCTCGACGCCGCGCTGACGCAGATAGAGAAGGCATATGGAAAGGGCTCCGTTATGAAGCTGGGCGACTCAGGAGCCAATATGAATATTGAGACAGTTCCCACCGGCTCCCTGAGCCTTGACATTGCCCTGGGACTTGGAGGCGTTCCCAGAGGGCGTATCATAGAGGTATACGGACCTGAGTCCAGCGGTAAGACGACGGTAGCTCTCCATATGGTTGCCGAGGTTCAGAAGAGGGGCGGAATCGCCGGTTTTATCGATGCCGAGCATGCCCTGGATCCGGTCTATGCGAAGAATATCGGCGTCGATATAGATAATCTCTACATCTCACAGCCGGACAACGGCGAGCAGGCTCTCGAGATCACCGAGACCATGGTGCGCTCAGGAGCTGTCGATATTGTCATCGTGGACTCTGTGGCAGCCCTCGTCCCGAAGGCGGAAATTGATGGGGAGATGGGAGATTCTCATGTGGGACTTCAGGCCAGGCTCATGTCCCAGGCGCTGAGAAAGCTGACTGCCATTATCAGCAAATCCAACTGTATCGTGATCTTTATCAACCAGCTCCGAGAGAAGGTAGGTGTTATGTTCGGAAATCCGGAAACCACCACAGGAGGACGGGCGCTGAAGTTTTATGCATCTGTCCGCATGGATGTAAGAAGGATCGAAACCCTCAAGCAGGGCGGTGAGATGGTGGGAAACCGCGTCCGCATCAAGGTAGTGAAAAACAAGATCGCCCCTCCGTTTAAGGAGGCAGAATTCGACATCATGTTCGGAAAGGGAATTTCCAAGGAGGGAGATATACTGGATCTGGCAGCCAAGGAGAATATTGTGGAGAAGAGCGGAGCCTGGTACGCATACAATGGAAGCAAGATTGGACAGGGACGCGAGAACGCAAAGAATTTCCTTCAGGCAAACCAGGAGCTGTGCCAGGAGATAGAGGCCAAGGTGAGGGCCAAGTACGGTCTGGACGGAGCTGCTGCCGATGAAGGCTCAGCGGAGCGTGAGGCTGATGCACAGGAGCCAAAGCTGGCCATGCCTGATCTGGGAGACGAGCAGGAGTAGGATGGGAGTCAGGCAAAGGGCAGAAGGGACGGAGAAACGGGCCGCCTGCTTCTGAGGTGCCTGCCCGGACAGAAAACGTAGAAGAGAATGAAGGTTGACAAGATAGAACCCATAGACAGGCGCAGGAGCAAGGTTTTTCTGGATGGAGAGTTTGCTTTTGCCCTGTACAGCGGGGAGCTCAGACACTACCGCATAGAGGAGGGAGGAGAGCTTTCCTGCGAGCAGTATGAAGCGATTCTTAGAGAGATTGTATTTAAAAGAGCCAGAGAGAGGGCTGTCTACTGGCTGAAATGTTCAGCCAGGACAGAGGAGGAGCTTCGCAGAAAGCTGCGGGATGGCCATTATCCTGAGCGGGCAGTGGATCATACCATAAAGCTTCTGAAAAAGTACAGGTATATTGACGATGAGGAGTATGCCAGAAATTTTGTGGAGCTGAACGGAACGAGGAAAAGCCGGGCCGAGCTGGCTTCAGCGCTCAAAAGCAAGGGAATCAGCCGGGAGTGTGTCAGCCGCCTGCTGGAAGAAAACCCTGTGGATGAGGAGGAGCAGGTGCGAAAGCTCCTTGCAAAGCGGCGTTTTGATCCGGAAAATGCCGATCCAAAGGAAACAGCCAGACAGGTGGCGTACCTGATTCGCAGAGGATTTTCTTATGAAACGGTGCGCAGGGTGATTGCAGAGCTCAGGGATCTGTACTGACTGTATTTTCACTATTTCTGGCACTGCGGGCAAAAAACAGAGGAGCAGAGCGCGTTTTTTTCTTTGTGAGATAGTTACGAAAAAGAGCAAACACTTCCTATTATACTTGACATAGTGTATAAAACAGTTTAAAATTGTAGTGTTGTATCGATATGTACAATGAAAACTAAATAAGGAGGTGCTCCTGTGCCACAAGTAATAATTCCGTTGATTACGGCTGTTATTGTTGCTGTTATTACTTGGTTTGTGGCTGTCAATTACCGCCAGAAGACATACGAGGCTAAGATTGGCAGTGCGGAAGAACGATCAAGGGAAATAATAGATGAAGCATTAAAGGTTGCAGAGACAAAGAAGCGAGAAGCTCTCCTTGAAGCGAAGGAAGAGTCACTGAAGACTAAGAATGAGCTTGAAAAAGAAACAAAGGAAAGAAGAGCTGAGCTTCAGCGCTATGAGCGGCGCGTACTGAGCAAGGAAGAAAATCTGGACAAGAAATCAGAAGCGATTGAGAAACGTGAAGCAGGGCTTAACGCCAAAGAGGAAGCTCTGAGGAAGAGAACCACAGAGGTTGAGGAACTCTACGAGAAGGGAATGCAGGAGCTGGAGAAAATTTCCGGTCTTACATCCGAGCAGGCGAAGGAATATCTTCTGAAATCCGTGGAGGAGGATGTAAAGCACGACACGGCCAAGCTCATCAAGGAGATGGAGGCAAAGGCCAAGGAGGAAGCCGATAAGAAGGCCAAGGATTACGTGGTAACGGCAATCCAGCGCTGTGCGGCTGACCATGTGGCCGAGACCACAGTATCCGTTGTCCAGCTTCCAAACGATGAGATGAAGGGACGAATCATCGGACGTGAGGGACGCAATATCCGGACCCTTGAGACGCTGACGGGCGTGGAACTGATCATTGACGATACGCCGGAGGCGGTTGTCCTTTCCGGCTTTGACCCAATCCGCAGGGAAGTTGCCAGAATTGCTCTGGAACGCCTGATTGTAGACGGCAGAATCCATCCTGCCAGAATTGAGGAGATGGTAGAGAAGGCGCAGAAGGAAGTAGAAACCATGATGCGCGAGGAAGGTGAGGCTGCACTGCTTGAGGTGGGCATTCACGGAATTCACCCTGAGCTTGTCAAACTGCTTGGCAAGATGAAGTTCAGGACAAGCTACGGACAGAATGCACTGAAGCATTCCATAGAGGTAGCACAGCTTGCAGGACTTTTGGCGGCGGAGGTCGGAGTAGATGTCCGCACGGCGAAGAGAGCAGGCTTATTACATGATATAGGCAAGGCTGTTGACCACGAGATGGAGGGAACACACGTAAAGCTCGGCGTGGATCTTTGCAGAAAGTACAAGGAATCCGCTGTAGTGATTAATGCGGTGGAGGCCCATCACGGCGATGTGGAGCCGCAGAGCCTGATTGCCTGTCTTGTACAGGCTGCTGACACAATCTCGGCTGCAAGACCTGGAGCCAGACGAGAAACACTTGAAACATACACGAACCGTCTCAGACAGCTGGAGGATATTACAAATTCTTTCAAGGGAGTAGACAAATCCTACGCGATCCAGGCAGGACGCGAGGTACGGATCATGGTCATTCCCGAACAGGTAAACGACGATGGTATGGTATTGATGGCAAGGGAAATTTCCAAGCGAATCGAGACAGAACTGGAATACCCCGGTCAGATAAAAGTGAATGTAATTCGCGAATCAAGAGTGACGGACTACGCGAAGTAGATAAAGGCAAATTGAGTTCTGAGCAGTTAATTCTGAGAGAGGGAAGCGTGCTTTCATTCGGCAGATGCCGGAAAGCGCGGTTCCCTCTCTTTTTCTTTTCAGAGGGGCGGCTGCAAGGGTACAGGGAAAAACCAGTTCATGTGTTCATATTCTTGACAGGGCACGAATATGAGGTAAAATGAAAACAGCTGATCAAAACCTCCTGTATCAGACAGGGGGATGGAAAGACAGAAAAAAGAAACAGCGATTGGAGGAAATGGAAATGAAAAGGATTGGCTTTATTGGAATGGGAAATATGGGATATGCCATTTTAAAGGGACTTTTACAGGTATTTGACAGGGAAGTACTGCTTCTTACCGATGCGGATCGGAAACGTGCAGAGAAAATATCGGAGGAGACAGGCGTTGCCTGCGCTGCGGACAATGCAGCCTGCGCCTCTATGGCTGATTATGTGGTTTTAGCCGTTAAGCCCCAGTATTATGATGCTGTTCTCTCAGATATAAAAGATACGGTGACAAAGGAAAAAATTATTATCTCAATCGCTCCCTCCGTCACGATCCAGGATTTAAAGGAAAAGCTGGGACAGGATCGAAGAATTGTCAGAGCTATGCCGAACACTCCTGCTCTTGTTGGAATGGGGGTGACAGGGGTGTGCTATGAGGCAGAGCGTTTTTCTGAGGAGGAAAGGGATACCATCCGTCAGTTTTTTGAGTCCTTCGGTTCCATGGAACTGGTGGAGGAACGGCTGATGAATGCAGTTGTCTGTGTGAGCGGAAGCTCTCCTGCCTATGTCTATATGTTTATTGAGGCTCTGGCAGACAGCGCTGTCAAGTACGGACTTCCCCGGGATACTGCGTACCGCATGGCCGCCCGCACGGTTATGGGAAGCGCAGAAATGGTTCTCGAGACAGGTGAACATCCAGGAAAATTAAAGGATATGGTATGCTCACCGGGAGGAACTACGATTGCAGCTGTGTCAGCCCTTGAAGAATGCGGATTCAGGAATGCCGTAATTAAGGCGGCTGATGCCTGCTTTAAGAAATGCACTGATATGAGATAAGAAAAGAGATACAAGATAAAAAGAGACAGGAAAAGAGAGATTAAGATAAAAAAGAGATAAAAAGAGATAGGAAAAGGCAGGTGCAGAGCCCTAAAGAAGCGGGCTTCTGCGAAGCGGCGAGGGATCGTCCGGGCTGCAGCCTGCCGCAGAAAAGATATGAGGGAATGGAAGGAGAGGAAGAGATGGACATGATGGATCAGAAGACAAAGGAGGAAGAGATTCCCGTAAGGCGGATAGACAGGGAATTAAAATACCAGGGAACTATCCTGAAGGTGTATCAGGATACGGTTCAGGTAAATGGCCACGAGGCAAAATGGGATTATATCCATCACAATGGAGCCGCTGCCGTGGTAGCTGTAACGGAGGAGGGGAAGCTTCTGATGGTGCGCCAGTACAGAAACGCCCTTGACCGCTATACGCTGGAGATTCCCGCGGGAGCTCTGGACTATCCGGAGGAGCCGAAAATTGACTGCGCGTACAGAGAACTGGAGGAGGAAACGGGATTCAGGACAGACCATCTGGAATATCTTCTGAGCATCAACACCACCATCGCTTTCTGCGACGAGGCTATCGACGTGTTTGTGGCGAGAAACCTGATTCCCTCCCGCCAGCATCTGGATCCGGACGAAAACATTCAGGTGGAGGAATGGGAGCTGGAGGATCTTCTGGAATTGATTGCTGCAGGAAAGATGACAGATGGAAAAACAGTGGCATCTATCCTGGCCTACGCAGTAAAGTACAGAGGCAGAGGACCTGAGAGAAAATAGCGGCGCCAGCGGTGCCGGAAGAAGGAAGACAGGGAAAAAACGGAAACTGCATAGACCGGAAAAAAACGGCATAGGATGAAAAAAAGGAAATGGATTTGACACATGAGACGTGTTTCAGATATGATCCGCTTTCATCCGGTTATGCTGTTTTTTTTCTGCTTTGCAGCGGCCTCGCTGGCGGGAAGTGTGTGGATGAACGGGCTTCCCGGTCAGACACAGGAGGAAATGGGGGTTCTTGGGCAGGCATGGCTGCATCAGTCAGGATACTCAGTGAAGCCGGAGCCTGCCCAGGCTGTTCCAGTTATGTTTCAGAGATGCATTCAGGCAGCAGTCCTGTGGCTGGCAGGAATGACATCGTTTGGAACGGCTGGGCTGTGTCTCGGGGCGGCAGTCCTGGGCTTCTCCATGGCAGCCGTACTTTCCGCCCTGACTATGCAGGCAGGTTTTCTGGCTCTCCCTCTGTTTATCCTGTCGCTGTTTCCACAATGGCTGTTTTATATTCCCGTTCTCCTGGTTCTTTTCCGGTGGGGGAGCAGCACAGAGAAGCGTACCCACGGAGCCGCCTTCTTGATTCTGATGGCGTTTACGGCAGCAGGAGCTCTGACGGAAACCCTTCTGAATCCTGTGTGGATGGAACTGGCAGGAAGTGTTGTGGCAGCTCTTTCAGGCTGAACAAGGCTGGTTTTTATGGAATTTGCGAGAACAGAAAAAAATTTTTTCTCAAGATATTGCCCTGTTAAAATGCAGCAGGACAATATCTTGTATTTTTTATGTAAATCAGCAGGAGGAGGTGTCGAAAGTGGGAAAAATGTGTTTGATTTTATCAAAAAATGTATATATAATGGTAGATACCAGTGGATTTTTGCCTTGTTTTATGAGGAAAGACTGAGGCAGGAGCAAAATGGAAAGGGGCACACAGCCATGCCTTTGGACTGAAAAGGAAGAGGTGAGGTAAGCCGTTCTGTTTTTTTCAGTTTCTGTTATCAGCTTCAAAAAAGGTATGGATTGACAAAAGAGTACGGAACGATTAGGGGATAAAGTATGTTTGATGAGGTGGAGAAGTTTGTAGGATATCTGCGGGACGTAAAAAAAATGTCCCAGAATACGATTCTCTCGTACAGGCGTGATTTGCTGCAGTTCGCATCCTATATGGCGGACAGGGGAGTGGCAGAGGCTGGAAAAGTGACAAAGACCAGCCTGGATTCCTACATTCTTTTTCTGGAGAGGGAGGGGAAGGCTGCCGCAACTATCTCGCGGATGCTGGCATCGATCAAGGCGTTTTTTCATTATGAAAGCACAGAAGGATATATAAAAAGAAATCCGGCGGAGATGATCCGGGCGCCTAAAATCGAAAAGAAAGCTCCGTCTATTCTCTCGGTAGAGGAGGTTACGAGACTTTTAAACCAGCCGGGCGGCAGAACCCCCAAGGAGATACGGGACAAGGCTATGCTGGAGCTTCTCTACGCTACAGGAATCAGGGTTTCAGAGCTGATGAACCTGAATCTGCATCACATTAATATGACCATCGGCTTTATTACCTGCAGCGACAGCGGCAGGGAGAGAACGATCCCCTTTGGCCGCGTGGCGAAAAAAGCGCTGGATGATTACCTGAAAAATTCCAGGCCGGAGCTTACGAAAAAGAAAGAGTCGGACTGGCTGTTTGTAAACTGCAGCGGAGGACAGATGAGCCGTCAGGGCTTCTGGAAGATTATCAAATATTACGGGGAAAAGGCGGGGATCCAGACGGACATCACGCCTCACACGCTGCGCCACTCCTTTGCCGCTCATCTGATCAGCAGCGGAGCAGACATGAAGGCAGTGCAGCAGATACTGGGACATTCGGATATGGCCACTACTCAGATGTATGCTGCCTATCTGCATGGCTCACAGACAGCCAAGGAGTAGCGAAGAGACAGGTTTCGCTGTTATATAGAAAATGAAAAACTGTAATAATATGAGAGAGGACGGCAGGTTCATACCTTCTTGAAGAAGGCTTTATGCCGGCGGCGCTCATATTGTTACAGTTTTTTGTTTAAGATAACCTGCCTGCAGCAAAGATACGGATTGTATGAAAAGGCAAGTCCGGGGCGGAAATAAACATCTGCCCTGAGACGCATTTCAAAATCAGAGCCCTTCTTTCGTTTCTGCAAAATTGACATGCTTCGTCTAATCGGCAGGAGCTTCGATAGGGAGGGTGACCGTAAAGGAGGAACCCTCATCCGGGCGGCTTTCCACAGTAATGGAGCCGTGGCTCAGCTCCAGAATCCGCTTAACCATGGGAAGGCCAAGGCCGTTGCCGGAGGAGCTGTTTTTATCCTTGCGGAAAAATTTGTCAAAAATATGGGCTATGGTAGCTTCATCCATTCCGATCCCGGTGTCCTGGATGGAAACGCGAATCAGAGAGCCCTCATTTTTCAGATAGACACGGATCGTTCCGTTCTTTGGCGTGTACTGGATGGCGTTGTGAAGAAGATTTACCCAGACCTGCATGATCATGTCGGCATTTCCATAATACCAGGCAGTTTCCATATCAATGTCCAGATCCAGCTTTTTCTCGTCCCAGAGAGGTTCCAGAAGGAGGATTGCTTGGCGCAGTTGCTCATCGAGGCAGTAGCGCGTCTTATTCGTCACAATCTCCTGTTTTTCCAGACGCGACATGGCCAGAATATTCCCGGACAGGCTGGAGAGCTGGCGTACACTGTCAATGATAATATGTATATATTCATCGCGTTCCTTCTCCGTAAGAGAGTGATCCTGGAGCAGGGTGGTGTATCCCTCGATAGCTGCCAGAGGTGTCCGGAATTCATGGGAAATATTTGCTGCGAAATCATTGCGCAGGGATTCTATACTTCCCAGCTCCTGAACCATCTTGTTGAAATGGCCGGCCAGCTGTCCAAGCTCCGGAAACGAGTAGTCGGTTTTAACGCGCACGGAGAAGTCGCCGGTTGCCACCTTCTTGATGGCATCGCTGAAGCTCACTAACGGCGACAGCAGAAGCCGGTTCACAAGGAGGGTCAAAACGATACCGGCCAGCAGGCTTTCCACCAGCATGGTAAAGAGCGGAAAATAAGGGCTGGGGCCGTAATCGCCGCTCCAGTTACTGATCAGAAGGAATATCCACCCAATCAGCATTGGAGTCACGGCAGTGCTGATGAAGGTTATCAGGATAATATAAAATTTCAGAGGAGATGTATGCTGTTTTATCTGTTTCATGGCTCCTGTTTCACCACCTTGTATCCCAGGCCGCGGACTGTGAGAATCTGAAAATCATCGCAGTCCTTAAAGCGTTCTCTTAATCGGTTAATATGTACGTCCACCGTCCGTTCATCTGACTGGGAATCCACGCCCCAGATTTCGTCCATCAGCTGCTGGCGGGTAAAGATTTTGTTGGGATAGGACATCAGTTTGTATAAAAGGTAAAATTCCTTCTGGGGCAGCAGAAGCTCCTCTCCGTTGAAAGTGACTGTCAGGGCATCATAATTTAATACCGTTTTTCCGCAGATAATTTTCCGCTCTGTGGAGATCCTGGCTCTCTTTAACAGGGCGCCGATTCTAAGAACCATCTCATTGACATCAATGGGCTTTACCATGTAATCGTCAGTGCCTGCCAGAAAGCCCCTTTGTTTGTCTTCAAACCGCTCTTTGGCAGTAATAATCAGAATTGGCAGGGTGTAGCCGCTGACCCGCAGTGTCTCAATCAGCTCATATCCGTCCATACCGGGCATCATAATATCGGAGATAATCAGATCCACATACTCAGTATCGAGAATTTTCAGAGCAGCAAGCCCGCTCTCAGCAGGGATGGCACAGTAGCCGTTATTCAGCAGTACAGTGCAGAAAAGATTTCTCAGTTTCATATCGTCCTCTACTACAAGAATATTAAACATTGGATTCACCTCTTATCACAGTCATTTTGCCGGCAGCAGAGCAGTCAGGCTGAACATGGTGGAGGCAGTTTCTGTCTCCCATCAGCGCTTTCCCACCAGGCTGTCTGCCGGTTTCACCATAAGTATACCACAGGATTATTAATTTTCTTTAAACGAAACAGCATATCGCGGTGTGTTTTGCGTGGACTTTGTAATAGCAGGAGAACACAGAATTTTAAATGTAAGTTCACATTCAGTTTATATAAGGTTAAAGTTCATTTAAAATTGAGGTGCTATACTTTAGCGCAAACAGTCACCGAGAGAGAATACGGGGCTCAGGCTCGCCTTCAGAAGTGCAGGTGAGAAGGAAGGAGAACAGACATGAATAGAGAAAAACTGTATTCAGCGGCAGATTTGCTGAAACGGAAAAAAAAGATAGTGATCCCGGCGGCTATTTTTACAGTAGCTGCCGCTGCCTTTCTGGCAGGAAGAGGAGGAAAGTCTTCTTCACCGGTAGCCATGGGTATGGGGCAGATGAACAACGTGGCAACCGTTTCTGCGGAGTATCCCAAAAGCGGAGATATTAAGCTGGAAACAGCTGTCACGGGAACCGTGGAACCGGCAGATGTTGTCTATGTATACGCTCAGGAGTCAGGCGATGTCACTTCTGTGCAGGTAAAGGCCGGAGATGTAGTTGAAGCCGGACAGGTGCTTCTGACCATCGACACAAAACAGGTAGAGTCAGCTAAAAACTCCATGGATTCTGCAAAGATCAGCTATGATCAGGCTCAGAGCACTCTGAACAGGATGCAGCTTCTCTATGCGGGCGGCGATATTTCCGACCAGGAGTATGAAGAGTATCAGAATCAGGTAAAGTCAGCCAGGCTGCAGTATGAATCAGCAAAGCTGAATTATGAAAACCAGGTGGAGTACAGCACTGTGACCGCTCCTATCGCCGGCAAGGTAGAGAGCTGTGATGTGGAGGTATTTGACAATGTGAATGTGAGCGCGCAGCTCTGTGTTATTTCCGGCGAGGGGGAGCAGAGAGTGTCCTTCAGTGTGACAGAGCGCGTGGCAAAGAATCTGTCAGTGGGAGATGAAATACGGATTGAAAAGGACGGGGCGGAATACAGAGGATTCATCACAGAGGTGAGCGGCATGGTAGACGCAGCCACAGGAATGTTTAAGGTGAAGGCCAGCATGGATCAGGCAGATGAGGTCCCCACAGGCAGCACAGTGAAAATCTATGTGGTTTCTGAGGAGGTTCACGATGCCATGACGGTCCCGGTGGACGCAGTTTACTTTGACGGCGGCGTAGGAAACGTCTATGTCTATGAGGACGGAACGGTACATAAAAAAGAGGTTGAGGTGGGAATCTTCGATTCAGAACTGGCAGAGATCAAGGCAGGTCTCACAGAAAATGACCTGGTGATAAGCACCTGGAGCTCGGAGCTATATGAGGGAAGTACGGTAAAGCTCAAAGATGACAGCGAGGGCACAGGTACAGACGCGGATATGCAGACAGAGGAGACGGCGGACAAAGAGACAGACGGCAGGGAACAGCCGCTTTCCCCGTCAGACGCATTGCCCCTGGAACCGGTAGCGGACGCAGAGGAAAGGTAGGAAAAGGAGGCCATTATGGGAATTACAAAATTTGTCCTGAAACGTCCGGTTACGATCGTTATGGCGCTGCTCTGTCTGCTGGTGTTCGGTATTTCTTCTGTATTTAATGCCACTCTGGAGCAGATGCCGGAGATGGAGACTCCCATGCTGATTATAAGCACCCGCTATGACGGAGCGGGTCCTGAGGACATCTGTGAGCTGGTGACAGAGCCCATAGAGGATGAGGTCAGTACCCTGGAGGGAGTGAAGAGCGTCAGCTCTACATCCAGTGACGGTTCATCTATGGTTATGCTGGAATACGACTACGGCACAGATATGGATGAGGCATACAGCGATTTAACAAAGAAGATGAACAGCATTGAACGACAGCTTCCAGATGACGCGGAGGAACCGACGGTGATGGAAATGAGTATGGATGCCAGTACCACTATGACGCTGTCCATCAGCCACAGGACACAGAGCAATCTGTATGACTATGTAGATCAGAAAATCGTTCCTGAGCTGGAAAAAATCACATCGGTGGCCTCTGTGGAGGCTACAGGAGGTTCGTCGGAATATATCAAGGTTGAATTGATTTCAGAAAAGATGGCCCAGTACAAGGTAACCATGTCCCAGATCACCTCGGCTATTGAGGCGGCAAACCTGTCATCTCCGTCAGGAGACACAGTGGTGGGAAATCTGGAGCTGTCTGTCACCACCTCACTGGAGACAGAGGAGATGGAGGATTTAAAGACTGTTCCCATCACAACCTCATCCGGCGAGATTATTATGCTGCAGGATGTTGCGAACATTACGGAGGCCAAGGAGGAGCAGGGAGGAATATCCCGATATGACGGACAGGAAACAATCTCCATTTCCATCACTAAAAACCAGAGCAACACGGCCATGGAGGTTTCCAACGCCGTAAAAGAGACCATAGAAACTCTGACGGCAGATGATTCTGATCTGACTATTGAGATTGTAAATGATTCTGCGGACACGATCCTGGACTCCTTAAAGGATGTGGCGGTAACCATGATCCTGGCGGTAGTAATCTCGATGATTATTATTTTCCTGTTCTTTGGAGATGTGAAGGCTTCCCTGATTGTCGGAAGTTCTATCCCTACTTCGATCCTGTTATCGCTGATCGCGATTACCTCGGCAGGCTTTTCGCTGAATGTCATCACCATGAGCGCATTGACCCTGGGAGTTGGAATGATGGTAGATAACTCCATTGTCGTTCTGGAAAGCTGCTTCAGGGTTACGAAAGAAAACTGGGATAAGGGAATTGTGGGTTATGCAAAGTCCGCTCTTCAGGGAACCAATGTGGTGTTCGCGTCGATCATCGGCGGTACGGCTACAACCTGTGTCGTATTTATTCCGCTGGCATCCCTTCAGGGAATGTCAGGACAGATGTTCGGCCCTCTGGGCTTTACCGTAGTATTCTGTATGATAGCATCTCTGCTCTCTGCCGTGACGGTCGTGCCTCTGTGCTACGTTGTGTATAAGCCGAGAGAGAAGGAGGGGGCTGTCCTGTCCAGGCCGGTGGAGAGACTGCAGGACCTCTACCGCAGGATCATGAAAAGACTTTTAAGACACAAGGCGATGGTTATGTCTGTATCTGTGGCAATGCTTGTGGCCACTGTCTATCTGGCCTCAGGAATGGAGACAGAGCTTATCACGGCTGACGATACGGCACAGATCAGCATCGACATTGAGGCCCGTCCGGGCATTCTGGATGAAAAGGCAGACACGGCTCTCGAGGAGATCGAGCAGATAGTATCTTCCAATGAGAACGTGGATTCCTACATGCTTCGGTATAATAACCAGAGCGGAAGCGTAACAGCCTATCTGAAGGATGACAGAACCATGGAAACCCAGGAGCTGGCAGATCTGTGGCAGGAGGAGATGACAGACATTGAAAATTTCAGCATCGACGTCACAGCGGGAAGTTCTATGAGCTTTATGCAGAGAAGCCGCGGCTACGAGGTGATTCTTAAGGGAACCCAGTATGACGAGCTGAAAGAAGTCAGCGACAAGATTGTGGAGGAGCTCACCGCCAGGGACGACATTATCAACGTCCATTCCAGCTATGAAAACAATGCTCCCATTGTCACCATCAAGGTAGATTCTCTGATGGCTGAGAAGTATGGTCTGAGCGCTTCTTCCATCGGTTCTTCGGTAAACAATGCACTGAGCGGCACCACAGCCACGACTCTTACTGTGGATGGGCAGGATATAGATGTAAAGGTTGAGTACCCGGAAGATGAGTACCGGACCATTGATCAGATGAAAAATATTACGCTGACGGCACAGGATGGAAGCTCTGTTGCCCTGACAGATGTGGCAGAGGTAATCTTTAAAGACAGCCCGTCATCCATCAGCAGGGAGGATAAAGAATACCAGGTAACCATCAGCGGCGATTACACCGGCCAGGATGTGTCTGCAGAGATTGACAGCGAGGTGATTGCGCCGAATCTGACAGGAACTATAAAAAGGGGAACGAGCAGCACGGATCAGATGATGGAGGAAGAATTTTCAGCCCTCTATACAGCGATTGCAACGGCGGTGTTCCTGCTCTTCGTTGTAATGGCGGCGCAGTTTGAGTCTCCCAAGTTCTCCTTTATGGTTATGACCACGATTCCGTTCAGCCTGATCGGCTCCTTTGGCTTTCTGAAGCTGACAGGGGTCACCATGAGTATGACTTCCATCCTGGGATTTCTGATCCTGGTGGGAACGGTTGTAAACAACGGAATCCTCTATGTGGATACGGTGAACCAGTACCGGATGGAGATGGATATGGAGACAGCCATGATTGAAGCGGGAGCTACGAGGCTTCGCCCGATGCTGATGACCAGCCTTACTACGATCCTTGGCATGCTGCCTATGGCAATGGCTATTGGAAGCAGCGGTTCTACGACTCAGGGACTTGCGGTAGTGGATATTGGAGGACTGACAGTGGGACTGTTTGTAGCCCTCTTCATGCTCCCTGTCTACTACGCGCTGATGAACCGAAAGCCAAAGGCATATAACGGCTGGGATATTGACTAGGCTTTGCCGGTGTCGGCTGAATATGAGACAAACGGAACAGTGAGAAAAGGTATGGCCTCTGCAGAGGACGGAACGAACCGGAAACTGGCAGAAGAAAGAGGATGGAAAAGCTTCTCGGTACAGTCCTGGCAGAGGCACTGCAAAAGGAGTATGAATTATGAGAAAATTCAGATACAGAGCGGCGCTTTGGGCAGTAGGAATGGCTCTTTTAGCAGGTACAGTTTTTCCCATGTGCGCTTTTGCGGATAGCCCCCCTTTTGCCTATACGGAGGAGGAGTGGGCGTCTATCAGGGATGACAAACTGGAATTTGGAGAGATAGACGAGCTGATCCATGAGTACAACAGTACGGTGAAGCAGAATAACATTGATTATAAGGATTATCAGGGAAAAGACAGGGATGACGTGGCACAGGAATATTACGACTCTGCAGATGAAATCTATGGGAACCTTCCGGAGCTGGATTCTGACTCAGAGGGATATGCATCAGCCCTTTCCAGCTATATCAGCAGTGAGCAGCAGGCGGACAATATGGTGGAGCGGGGTGACAACAATGTGGACGATGAGGACACGGTGAGGTGGGGGTATACAAAGACAGAGAAGAGCCTGGTAAACCAGGCCCAGAGCCTGATGATCTCCTACTGGAGCAGTACTGCCAATCTGGAATCCCTGAACCGCGCTCTGGAGCAGGCGAAGCAGAATGAACAGACAGTTTCAGCCAAAGTGGCTGCCGGTACTGCTACACAGACGGAACTTTTAAATGCCAGTGAGGCGGTTCTCACAGCGCAGTCATCCATTACCTCCGCCCAGAGCAGTCTGAATGAGACGAGAGACTCTCTAATCCGGATGCTGGGGTGGAATTATGGAGATGAGGTGGAGATTAAAGAGGTGCCGGAGCCGGATTTGGACGCTGTTCAGACCGTTAACCTGGAAGAGGATCTGAACAAGGCCCTGGAGAATAACTACGATCTGAAAATCCTGAAAAAGAAGCTGCAGAATTCCAGATCCAGTACAAATGAAGAAACGTATACAGAGCAGGTAAAGAGCGGGGAACAGACCATAAAGTCCAATGTGACAAGCGCCTACCAGAGTCTTCTTCTGGCCAAAAACAAGTATGAACAGGCCGTAAACCAGCTGGCTCTTTCTGAACAGCAGATGCAGACAGCAGAACGGAAAAAGGCGGCCGGCACGATCAGTGCCAACAGCTACCAGGAACAGGTCTATTCCTATGAGGATGCGAAAACGGCAAAGCAGACGGCGGCCTACAGCCTGCTGAGTGCGCAGCTTGCCTATGAATGGGCAGTGAACGGTCTGGCCAGCGCTTCATAGACGCAGATTAGGAGGAAATGCCATATGCGCAAAGTGATGGGAAGAGGAAAAGGGGGATGGCTGGCTGGAAGTATCCTTCTGCTGTCTGTGGTCTGGACACTGCCCGTTCAGGCCGCCAAATCTCTGGAGGTGACACAGACGCAGCTGGAGCGGCAGGCAGAGGGAGAAGGGAAGGCAGGTGAAGCCGATGGGCAGACTGAGGAGGAAGCTTTGGCCGTCGGCCCTGGAGTCTCAGCAGAAGGAGGGGATGATGCGTCCGCCGGCTCCGGGACTGAAAGCGGCTCCCGGGCAGAAGAAGCTGCTTTTTCAGAGGAGGAACTGGCGGACAGCCAGATTGAATACGGAGAGCTGGAGGAGCTTATAAGGAGGGGAAATCCTACCGTAAAAGCAGCCATCGGCTCCTACGACACCGATCTGGAGATCTATCAGGAGGCCCTTTCGTCTCTGTCGGCTGCAAAGCAGGAGATGACAGAAAATGCCGGGGATCTGAAGGAGGAGGACGGAAGTGATGCTCTGATCGCCCAGTATGAGTCAAATGCAGATCAGCTTGGAACCTCCATCGCTCAGATGAATCGGACAATCCGCAGACTTACGGGAGTGAGCGGTCAGAAGAGTCTGAACCAGTCTGTCAACACCATGGTGAAGACAGCTCAGACCCTTATGGCAAGCTATAACCAGATGCGGGCCCAGAGAGAGACCGCCGAAAAACAGGAAGAAAGCGCCAGGGCAGCTTATGAAAAGACACAGAAAATGTATGCAGCCGGAATGACAACCCAGCAGGAACTGCTGACAGCAGAGCAGAGTCTGCTGAGCGCCCAGATTTCTCTGCAGTCGGCCAGGGACAGCGAGGACAGTCTGAAACGGCAGCTGGCGGCCATGATTGGACGAAACGCAGAAGGATTGGAGATAGGAACGCTCCCGGAGCCTGATCCGTCTGTCATTGATACCTTTCAGCTGGAGGAAGATAAAAAGACCGCCATAACCTCAGATGAATCCATTCAGGCACTGCGAAAATCCCAGGCGGGAGGAAGCGCGGCCAGCAGCCTCAGGACCCAGCAGATAGAGGAGGCGAAGGGAGAAAAAAATTCCACCATGGATGCGCTCTACAGCGATATGATCGCAAAACGTGAGGCGTATGAGGCTGCCGGTCAGGCATTCCAGAGCGCCCAGAAGGAGCGGGATGCCCTTGAGACCAAGTATCAGTCGGGAATGATTTCCAGACAGGATTACCTTCAGGGAGTGGCTTCCTACCAGGAGAAAAAAGCGGACAGAGAGGCCGCGTCCATTGCCCTCAGCCAGGCCATCTCCGCGTACAGGTGGGAGATCAAAGGCATATAAAACGTCAGAAATAAAGAAAATAAAGAGAAAAGGAGAGTAAAAGAAAAGACCGCAGGGGGAACCTATCAAGCCTCCTGCGGCCTTTTCTCTTGTAAATTAGAAAGGGTTGTTGATAATTTTGGGAGCAGATGGAAAGTATCTCACTGGTTTCAGGAAAAGTGTTACTGTCCTTCGCCCACTACGGCGACGAAACTGCTCTGCAGCTCTCTTAAGCCTTTTTTTAAGCTCTTATTGTCGTTTTCTGATTCCGATGTGTCCAGGATAAAGGTGTCGCTTCCGCAAAATCCGAGAATGGAGTAGCTTTCCAGTGATGTATAACTGTCGTCGCTGCAGCGGACAATGGAGAACATAAGTCCTGAACCGTCAGCTTCATAGGACTCCTTGTCATACATGTCCAGTCCGTCATCATTCTGAATAATTACACATTCTCCGACCCACCGTTCGGGAACCTCGAAGGAAAATTCATCTGTGATAACCTTAGAACCGGTCAAAGGAACCGCCTCGTTAGAAGCAGCCGTTACCATGTCAGCGGAAAGTGTCTGCGGAACTGCCGCAGCATCAGCCCCAAAAGCTGTGCCGGCAAATGAAAACGTCAGTACAAGCGTACAGGCAAAATTTCTGAAACCCATTGTAAGAACCTCCAATCCTTCTTTATTTTATCACAAGAATTGCGGTTTGTCATTAAAAAAATCGTAATGACTTATTAAAAGGCTGTTAAACAATTATTCATAGAATCTTCACAGTTTCTGTCAGCCCCGAAAAACAGGGCCTCAGAAGCAGCCGTTTTTCAGCCTGAATGAGGCTTTTGCAGTCTGTTAAAAGGAGTCAGGCTTTTTCCACAGCATCTCAATATGGGAAATCCCAGCATCGAGAAACTCGTCGGAAACCTTGCGAAAGCCCTGAGCCTCATAGAAGGGGCGGGCATAGGTCTGAGCCTCAATGCGGATGGAAGTCGCTCCAAACTTTTCCACAGCCGTTTTGATTCCCTCCTGCAGAAGTTTGCTTCCGATGCCGCATCTCCTTCTGGCAGAGATCACCCGGCTGATAGCCGGTTCCGGAAAGAATACTCCCCGGTTAAGGACTCTCAGGTATGCGGCAATCCCGTCGCTGTCCCTGAAAAACACATGGATAGCATCCGGATCATTCCCGTCAATCTCCCCGTAGGCGCAGTGCTGCTCTACCACAAATACATCTACCCTGAGCTTTAAAATATCATAAAGCTCCGAAAGGGTCAGTTCATTGAAACGTTTTACTACAAGCTCCACAGTTCCATTCCTCCATTCAGTATTTCTGTTAAAAAGCCTGCCATGGGAGGGGGAAATGTCCCCAGTTTCTATCCGGAGCCTCCTTCCCAGGCGCAGCTCTTCAAAACACATCTCACCTGCATTTTTCCGACCGGAAAAGAAAGCCGCAAAGAAGAAAAAGGTAAGTTTTCCAGTGACTTTCCTGGAACTGGAAAACTTACCTTTTTCTGATTTCTGACGCCAGCCCTTTTTAAGCCCTCTCCCCGGCGGCAGCAGCTTCAGCGGCCGCCTCCGCATTCAGATTCTTCTGCGCCGTAGCTAGCATCAGCTTAATCCGGTTCAGCTGATTTACCTCGCTGGCTCCCGGATCGTAATCCACGGCGATAATATTCGCCTCAGGATGGGAGGCCCTCAGCTCCTTGATAACGCCTTTTCCCACAATATGGTTGGGCAGACAGCCAAAGGGCTGAGTGCAGATAATATTCTTCGTGCCGCTGTGTATCAGCTCCAGCATCTCTCCGGTAAGGAACCATCCCTCTCCCGTCTGATTTCCCAGAGAAACGTAAGATTTTGCCATGGCAGCCAGATCGTGAATTCGCGCCGGAGGAATAAAATGCGTACTCTTTTCCAGCTCTTTTCTGGCCGTGCGGCGGAAATACTCAAGCATCTGGATTCCCACATTGCAGAGCCATGCAGTGGACTTCTTTCCTCCCAGGTTTTCTGCCTTGAAGTTGGAGTTGTAGAAGCAGTAGAGGAGGAAGTCAAGCAGATCCGGCATCACGGCCTCTGCGCCCTCGCTCTCCAGCAAGTCCACTACGTGATTGTTTGCCAGAGGGGAGAATTTAACCAGGATCTCGCCTACAATTCCCACCTTCGGCTTCACCGCATTCCTCCGGGCGAGTGTGTCAAAGTCAGAGATGATTCCACGAAGGTTTCTGCTGAATTCCTTCATGGACGGCTTTTTCTTTGTCAGGGAAGCAATGCATCTCTCCTTCCACTGCTCATGGAGAGCGTCTGCGCTTCCGGGTTTTGCCTCATAGGGCCTTGTGGCGTAGAGAACCCGCATGAACACGTCTCCGTAGACTACAGCCTGCAGAGCCTTGATTACCATCGGCAGTGTAAAAGAGAAGCCCGGGTTTGTCTCCATGCCGTTGGCATTCAGGGAAATAACAGGTATCTGCGGCATCCCTGCCCGCTCTAAGGCACGGCGGATAAATCCAATATAGTTGGACGCACGGCAGCCTCCTCCTGTCTGGCTCATAATGATGGCCGTACGGTTCAGATCGTATTTTCCGGACAGCAGGGCAGACATGATCTGTCCCACCACAATCAGCGACGGATAGCAGGCGTCGTTGTTTACAAACTTAAGGCCTGTGTCAATGGCAGTCCGGTCAGAATTCTGGAGTACCTCAAGCTTGTATCCGCAGCTTCTGACTGCCGGTTCGATCAGATCAAAGTGAATCGGAGACATCTGGGGACAGAGAATGGTGTAGTCCTTCTTCATCTCCTTGGTGAAGAAAACGCGGCTGTAGGCGCTTGTGACCACATCATGCTGATAGTGCTTTCTCTCCCTGACACGGATCGCCGAGATCAGAGACCTGATTCGGATTCTGGCGGCTCCCAGATTATTTACCTCGTCGATTTTTAAACAGGTATAGATTTTTCCCGAGTGAGTCAGAATATCGTTTACCTGATCCGTTGTCACTGCATCCAGCCCGCAGCCGAAGGAATTGAGCTGGATGAGATCCAGATTTTCCTGAGTTTTAACAAAGTTTGCGGCTGCGTACAGGCGGGAGTGGTACATCCACTGGTCGGTGACGATGAGGGGACGCTCCACATTTCCCAGATGAGATACCGAGTCCTCTGTCAGCACGGCAAAGCCGTAGGAGGTGATAAGCTCCGGAATTCCGTGGTTGATCTCAGGGTCTACATGGTAGGGACGTCCGGCCAGGACAATTCCGTGGCGGTTATTGTCCACAAGCCACCTGAGAACCTCTTCTCCCTTTTTCTCCATATCTTTCCTGGATGCGAGAAGCTCCTTCCAGGCTTCACCGGCCGCCTCGCGTATCTCTTTTTCCGGAATCTGGAACTGCTCTGTAAACTCCTTTACGAGAGCGTCTGTCAGGATCTCCTCATTGGTGAAGGCCATGAATGGGTTTCTGAACAGAATCTCGTTTCCGTGGAGCTCCTCCACGTTGTTCTTGATATTTTCTGCATAGGAAGTAACCATCGGGCAGTTGTAATGGTTTCCGGCCTCCGGCATTTCGTTTCGCTCATAAGGAATACAGGGGTAAAATATGTATTTGACGCCCTGTTTTATCAGCCATTCTACATGGCCGTGGGCCAGTTTGGCAGGATAACACTCAGACTCGCTGGGGATAGATTCGATTCCCAGCTCGTAAATCTTTCTCGTAGACTGGGGAGACAGGACAGTCCGAAAGCCCAGCCTCTTAAAAAATACGGCCCAGAACGGATAGTTCTCATAGAGGTTCAGCACTCTTGGAATGCCGACTGTTCCTCGTTTTGCCACATCGGCAGTCAGAGGCTCGTAGTCGAACATCCGGTGAAATTTGTAATCAAAGAGGTTTGGAATATCCTCCTTTTTCTTTGAATGTCCGAGGCCGCGCTCGCATCGGTTGCCGGTTACGAACTGGCGTCCGCCGTCGAAACGGTTGATCGTCAGAACGCAGTGGTTGGTGCAGCCCTGGCACCTTGTCATGCTGGTCTTGTAGGAGAGATTTAAAATTTTCTCCATCGGCAGCATGGAGGTTTCCCTGGAGGCGTCATAGCGCTCCCTGGCAATGAGAGCGGCTCCGAAGGCTCCCATGATTCCGGCAATATCCGGGCGGACAGCCTCACAGCCCGCGATTTTCTCGAAGCTTCTGAGCACTGCGTCGTTGTAGAAGGTTCCGCCCTGAACTACCACATGCTTTCCCAGATCGGAGGCGTTTGTGATCTTGATTACCTTAAACAGCGCGTTCTTGATAACGGAGTAGGCGAGACCTGCAGAGATGTCGGCTACAGATGCGCCCTCCTTCTGGGCCTGCTTTACGTTGGAATTCATGAATACCGTGCAGCGGGTTCCCAGATCCGTCGGATTTTTCGCAAACAGGGCTTCTTTTGCAAAATCGATGACACTGTAGTTCAGAGATTTCGCAAAGGTTTCAATGAAGGAACCGCAGCCGGAGGAGCAGGCCTCATTGAGCTGAACGCTGTCGACCGTTCCGTCCTTGATCTTGATACACTTCATATCCTGGCCGCCGATGTCCAGAATACAGTCCACATCTGGTTCAAAAAAGGCTGCAGCGTAGTAGTGGGAGATGGTTTCAACCTCCCCCTCATCCAGCATGAAGGCAGCTTTTAAAAGCGCTTCGCCGTATCCGGTGGAACAGGAGTAGACGATGTGGGCGCCCTCAGGGAGTTTCTCATCGATCTCCTTCATGGCGCGTATAGCTGTGGCCAGAGGACTTCCGTTGTTGCTGCTGTAAAAATTGTAGAGCAGAGTTCCGTCCTCGCCGACGAGGGCTACCTTGGTGGTGGTGGATCCTGCGTCGATTCCCAGGAAGCAGTTTCCCTTATAAGTTGACAAGTCACCTTTTTTGACGCAGTGGTTCTCGTGGCGCGTTTTAAATTCCTCATAGGCGGCCTCATTTTCGAAGAGAGGCTCCATACGGTTGACCTCAAAATCCATCTTGATGCCCTTTTTGAGGCGCTCAATCATGGATGATGCATTCATGCTGACTTCGCATTTTGAATTCATGGCAGCGCCGACGGCTGCGAACAGGTGAGAGTGATCAGGGGCAACAATTCTGTCCGGTCCAAGGTTTAGGGTTCTGATAAAAGCTGCCCGAAGCTCGGACAGGAAGTGAAGCGGTCCGCCTAAGAATGCGACAGTACCGCGGATAGGTTTTCCGCAGGCCAGTCCGCTGATGGTCTGGTTGACTACGGCCTGGAAGATGGAGGCGGCAAGGTCCTCCCTTGTAGCGCCCTCGTTGATGAGAGGCTGAATGTCCGATTTCGCAAACACGCCGCAGCGGGCAGCGATGGGATAAATGGCCTTGTAATTCTTTGCGTATTCGTTCAGTCCGGAAGCGTCAGTCTGGAGAAGGGCAGCCATCTGATCGATGAAGGAGCCTGTTCCTCCTGCACAGATGCCGTTCATTCTCTGATCAATGCCTCCGGTAAAGTAGATAATTTTCGCGTCCTCTCCGCCGAGCTCAATGGCTACGTCCGTCTGGGGAGCATAGTCCTGTAGGGCAGATGCCACAGAGACGACTTCCTGGACAAACGGCACTTCCAGATGACTGGAGAGGGTAAGTCCGCCGGAGCCGGTAATCATGGGATAGAGTTCCATGTCTCCGAGAACCTCCACTGCCCGTGAAAGGAGCAGGGCCAGGGTCTCCTGGATGTTTGCAAAGTGGCGTTCGTAATCGGCAAACAGAATGCGGTTGTCATCGTCGATAATCGCGACTTTTACGGTAGTGGAACCGATATCGATTCCCAGTCTTTTACAGGATTTCATATATTAACCGGGGCTAATCCCCGTCCCTCCTTTGTAGTACACGTTTATTCGGCTATACTTTAACATAGAATAAGAAAGAATACAATTGATTATTTGCGTTAAAATGCTGTAAAAAAAAGGTTAGAATCATTAATTTTGCACTAGAGGAAAATTCCGATGTGAAGAACTGTTTTTATCGTGCCTCGGCGGGTTCCTGAAGGCAGCAGCGGACGAAAAAAAGAGAAAAGAGGGATCAGCATATGTAAAGTGTATGGAAGGAAAAACAATTTATTTGACAAAGAGGGCGGCTAAATTTATAATAAGGAACTAAAGATTCCAACAGAGGGATCAGAAAAGAGAGAGCAGGAAAATATATGAATTTTTTGAGAAAACTAGAAAAGAAATTCGGGAGATATGCCATTCCCAACCTGATGTACTACATTATTATAATGTACGGAATGGGACTCATCATTTATGTGGCAAACCCCAATATTTATTTTCAGTATCTGTCGTTAGATGTGGGGGCGATTCTTCAGGGACAGATTTGGAGAATTGTCACCTTTTTGATCTGTCCGCCTTCTATGAGCAGTGATCCCATGACTTCCGTGCTGCTCAGCGCGATTGCCATGAGCCTTTACTACTTCCTGGGCCGGACGCTGGAGCAGGTGTGGGGAATCTTCCGCTTTAACCTGTATTTCCTGATGGGAATTCTGGGTCATATCGTAGCGGCATTTATCCTCTATTTTGCCACCTGGGCACTGATCGGGGTGCCTCTGTCATTTCCGCTGACCACTTATTACCTGAATAATTCCCTGTTTCTGGCCTTTGCGGTGACATTTCCGAATCTGATGTTCCGCCTGTACTTTGTCATTCCGATCAAGGCATCGTGGCTGGGTATTTTTATCGGGGCAGAATTTCTGTATGACTTTATTTTTGGCGGGTTTGTGTCCAAAATATGTATCGGCCTGTCACTGCTAAATTTTGTCGTATTCTTCCTTATGACCAGAAATTACCGGAAGATCAGTCCCTCCGAGATTCGGAGAAAACAGAAATTCAAATCCAATGTGAAGGCTGCCAATGCACAGAAAATTAAGATTGGGCATCACCGCTGTGCAGTCTGCGGCAGGACTGAAAAAGACGATCCGAATCTGGAGTTCCGTTACTGTTCCAAGTGTGAAGGGGGCTTGGAATACTGTATGGATCACCTTTATACGCATAAACATGTGACAAAGGAGGATTTGGAGAAACGCAGGGAGGACTAGAGCGGGGAGAGTATCAGAGCCGCCGGCTTTTCTGCCGAAGCAGACATGGGGAAAAACGGGGGAAACTTGCAACGCTCAGCCAGAGGGGGCTGAGAACAGATACAGGAGGAATATAACAGGATGAAAAAGACAAAAATTATCTGCACCATGGGCCCGAACACCAATGACAGAGAGATTATGAGACAGCTTGCTTTAAATGGAATGGATGTGGCGCGTTTTAATTTTTCCCACGGAGATTACGAGGAGCATATGGGCCGCTATAAGATCCTCGAGAGTGTGCGTGAAGAGCTGGGGCTTCCAATCGCAGCCCTGCTTGACACCAAGGGTCCGGAGATTCGCACGGGAAATCTGAAGGACGGAAAGAAGGTCACTCTGAAGGCGGGAGAACTTTATACGCTCACCACAGATGAAATCGTGGGTGACGACAGGAGAGGCTTTATCAACTATGCAGGGCTTCCCGCTGATGTGGTGCCGGGAAATCAGATCCTTATTGACGACGGACTGATTGAGCTGGATGTGGAAGAAGTAAGGGGAAATGATATTGTCTGCAGAATCATCAATGGAGGTGAGCTTGGGGAGAAGAAGGGAGTCAATGTACCAAATGTGGAAATTAAGCTCCCGGCTCTGACCGACAAGGACAAGGAGGATATCCTCTTTGGAATCACGGCCGGATTTGACATGATCGCGGCCTCCTTTGTCAGAAATGCATCTGCAATCCGTGAGATTCGTGAGATTCTGGATAAGCATGGTTCCAATATGCTTATTATTGCAAAGATTGAGAATGCAGAGGGTATCAAAAATCTGGATTCCATCCTGGAAGCCTGCGATGGAATTATGGTTGCCCGAGGTGATATGGGAGTTGAGATTCCGGCAGAGAAGGTTCCTCATATACAGAAGCTGATTATCCGAAAGTGCAATGAGGCCTGTAAGCCGGTTATCACAGCAACCCAGATGCTGGACTCCATGATCAGGAATCCCCGTCCAACCCGTGCGGAAGTGACAGACGTGGCCAATGCCGTTTATGACGGAACAGACGCAGTGATGCTCTCCGGGGAGACAGCTATGGGACGCTACCCGGTGGAGGCGGTAAAGATGATGGCTCAGATCGTGGAAGATTCCGAGAAGTATCTGGACTATTCGTCCTATCGTCAGAGAAGGGTCAGTGTGGAAAATAAGAAAAATATCTCCAACGCAGTGTGTTATTCATCCGTAGCCACAGCCCATGATCTGGGCGCAGCTGCGATTGTGGCGCCTTCTGTCAGCGGATTTACAGCGAGAATGCTCTCCAAATGGCGTCCCAACGCGACGATTGTGGGACTCTCACCGAGCATGACAACGGTCCGTCAGATGCAGCTCTACTGGGGGGTGAAGCCGTTCCACGCAAAGAGGGCAGATTCCACCGACGTTCTGGTATACTCTTCTATCGAGATTCTGAAGGAAAAGGGAATCGTAAAGGCAGGAGATGTGGTTGTGGCTACTGCCGGAGTTGTGACTTATGCAAGCCGGCATTCTCCGGCAGCTAATACCAATATCATGCGCGTGGTTGAGGTGGACTAAAGACAGAAATCGATAGGAATGAATAGGAGTCAATAGAGATCAACAGAAATCAGATAAAAAGGCCGGAGTCAGGCAGCTTCAGGATGGCCAGGCCGGAGGGAAGGCTGAGCCGGACTTTTGAAATCAGATAAACGGCTTATGCGGCGCGGCATTTCCCAGTGAAAGTCCGCGCCGTTTTTGCGGATGCCGGATAAAAGGCGCAGGAGAGAACAGAAAAAGGCAAAGACTGCAGAAACGCCGGAGGATTTTAACAGGATAAGGAGAAAGAGAATGGATAAGAAACCGTTTGTGACACTGGAACAGTTAAAAGAGATTACTAAGACATATCCGACACCCTTTCATCTCTATGATGAAAAGGGAATTCGGGAGAATGCAGAGCGCTTAAAGAGGGCATTTTCCTGGAACAAGGGGTTTAGGGAGTACTTTGCAGTCAAGGCAACACCGAACCCGTTTATCATCGATATTTTAAAGAAACTGGACTGCGGAGTGGACTGTTCCTCCCTGACGGAGCTTATGATGGCAGAGGCCATGGAATATGACGGAGAAAAGATCATGTTTTCTTCAAACGATACGCCCCTTGAGGAGTTTCAGAAGGCAGACAGCCTTGGGGCAATTATCAATCTCGATGACATTACCCACATCGAATTTCTTGAGAAGGCCATCGGCCATATTCCGGAAACCATAAGCTGCCGCTACAATCCAGGCGGGCTTTTCAAGATCAGCAATGACATCATGGACAACCCCGGGGATGCCAAATACGGAATGACCACAGAGCAGATTTTCGAGGCATTTAAGATTCTGAAATCAAAGGGAGCGAAACGGTTTGGAATTCACGCATTTCTGGCCAGCAATACGGTGACCAATGAGTATTATCCGATGCTTGCAAAGGTGCTGTTTGAGCTGGCAGTCAAGCTGAAGGAGGAGACCGGAGCAGAGATAGCCTTTATCAACCTTTCCGGCGGAATCGGAATTCCCTACCGTCCGGATCAGGAGCCAAACGATATTTTCATGATTGGAGAGGGAGTAAGAAAGGTTTACGAGGAGGTTCTGGTTCCTGCAGGGATGGGCGATGTGGCAATTTACACAGAGTTGGGACGCTTTATGCTGGGGCCTTACGGCTGCCTGGTGACAACGGCTATCCACGAAAAGCACACGCACAAGGAGTATATCGGTGTAGATGCCTGCGCTGTGAACCTGATGCGCCCGGCCATGTACGGAGCCTACCATCATATTACAGTGATGGGGAAGGAGAAGGAACCATGTGACCATAAGTATGACATAACGGGATCCCTCTGCGAAAACAATGATAAATTTGCCATTGACAGAATGCTTCCGAAAATTGACTTAGGAGATCTGCTGGTGATCCACGATACGGGAGCCCACGGATTTTCCATGGGATATAATTACAACGGAAAGCTGCGCTCTGCAGAGCTCCTTTTAAGGGAGGATGGAAGCATCCAGATGATCCGCCGGGCAGAGACGCCCAGGGATTACTATGCAACCTTTGATTTCTGTGATCTCTTTAATAAAGTACTGTAGGAGATAGCCGGGAAAGAAGAGGGCGTAAAAAGCAGAGGATGAAAGTCCCTATAATGCAGAAAACTGCCGTTTTATTGCATGGGGCGGTGGAATCTTAAGAAAAACTTCATAATTTATTTAAAGACTATACAAACATTTTTGGGAGAACCGTGTTATACTAAAACCATAATAAATGCACGATACAAAAGTAATAAACCTTTTAACCTTTTTGAAATTCCAAAATCCTAACTGAAAGAGCCCCCTGCACCGGAAGGTGCGGGGGTTTTTTCAGTTTACAGGAAAATTTCTTTTCCTCAAATAGAAGGAGTCCCGTGGATATGGATTGCCCCGGGGATGCTTTCGGCCAAATCTCATTGCAGAAAGGTGAGCAAATCGGAGGGACAGCCGCGTACTGCGGCTGTCCCTCCGCTGGGTACATATCCAGTTTTTACGGTGTATCTGATATCTTCTGAATCAGAAGTCCGGCATCCGTAAAGGAGAAGCCGGTTCCAATCATAACCAGAGTGATTGTAGCAGTTGCGGCTACGCTGATGAGTACGGAGGCTGCCAGGGTGGTTGTGTTGCTGGTAGCGGCGATAGTTCCTGATTTTGCACTTCCAGGAATCTGAGTGCCGTCTTCCCGAAGCTCCACCTTCGCCTCGCCGGTGGCGGTTGTGTTGGTTCCGATAACCGAATAGGAAATCAGATATACGCCGGCCTCATTGATGGTAAAATCACCGCTGCTGGCTGTGTGGGTGACGGCGGTGCCCTCCTCTAACTGGTTTGTGTCGAAGGTAAGGGCAGTTCCGTCGGAAGCCGGTGACTGGCTGGGGACATTGGTCGCATACAGGCCATTAAATGGAGGCGCAGCCCCGGTCGGTCCTGTGGCACCGGTAGCACCTGTAGCGCCGGTCGGTCCTGTGGCGCCGTCAGCACCTGCAGCACCTGCCGGTCCTGCAGCGCCGGTCGGTCCTGTGGCGCCGGTAGCGCCCGCCGCTCCTGCTGCTCCGTCTGCACCCGTGGCGCCGGTTGGTCCTGTAGCGCCTGTGGCACCCGTGGCGCCGGTCGGTCCCGTGGCGCCGGTCGGCCCTGTGGCGCCGGTAGCACCTGTAGCGCCGGTTGGTCCTGTAGCGCCGGTCGGTCCGGCAACAGAGAGCAGTGTAAAGTCAGAGTTAGTTCCCGGTGTAGCTAAAATTCCATTTCTGGCAGCACGGTAAATGCTTCCGTTGAAGTAAACGATATCCCCTTCAGCATAAGTGACAGTGGGATTATAGGCAGTAGCGGTGTCAAGTCCTGGTCCGGGTGCGCCGGTCGGTCCTGTGGCACCTGTGGCGCCGGTAGCGCCCGCCGGTCCTGCCGGCCCCTGGGCTCCCTGAGGTCCTGCCGGCCCCTGAGGCCCCTGAGGTCCCTGAGGCCCTGCCGGTCCCTGGAGTCCCTGAGGCCCCTGAGGTCCGGTCGGTCCGGTTCCACCCTGAGGAATTGTAAAGTTCAGAATGGGCCGGCAGGGAGTGCCGCTGTTAAATACATTGGCGGCTGTCCCGGGAAGCCCTGTGATGGTCTGCCCGATGGCGATTGGCTGAGGGCAGGTACCAGGCGGGCATGGGTTCGGCGGAAAAATAGGCGGGCATGGGCGTCCGCACTGGCATGGATTTTGATTGCATCTATTACACATAAATAAATCCTTCATGTTTTGTTTTAATATAATATATGCAGGGATGTACTTTGGGTGAAAAGACAGCATACAGGGGAAGAAAAGCTCTGGACAGAGGTGATTTTTCTGCTCTTTACGCCGGTGATTTATCGTGCTATAATGTCTGGTAGACAGAATTTTATCATACTTCAGAGAAAATAAGATTTTAAAATAAGCTGCTGAGAGCAGTGCTGTTTTCTGAAACAGTCGGGACAGACAGAACTTCTGCCTGTCTTTTTGGGGTACGGTTTTTTAGGCTGCACAGATAACAGAGCGGCTTTTTGCCTGGATAGGAAACAGAGAGGCTGTCGCATACCGCAGAAAATTTCGTCTCCCGGATACAGAAAGATTCAGGGATGTACACGATGCGTGGGCGCTGGTCTTTTGGGAGCCACACTCCGGTGCATATTTTACATAACGGAATAAGGAAGAGAGAATATCTATTGGGCGGGCGGTCAGAAGATGAGTGAAACAATGAAGAAAAAAGAAGGTGCAGTTATCAGGACAATGCCGTTTCACGCACCTATTTTACTATGCGGAATTTTTATAACCGTTATTCTTTCAGGAATTTATTTATACAGAACAGAGTACATATTGAAGGAAAATGCGAAGCATCTGGCAAAATTATATGCAGAACGTTTTGAGACAGTGACAGAAGATGCGGCAGATCGGACGAATGTCATGAAGGCGGCAGTTCAGTCATCAAAGGGAAAGATGACGGAGGAAGAATTTAATCAGATCATGTCACTGGCCGGCACAGGAAGGGGCATAATTTCAGAAATTCTTGTCACAGGGAGCGGGGAAATATATCAGTATCCGAAGAATGTACTGCCTCAGTCTGCATCGCAGAATGGTGTAAGGGCAGAAGTTGAAAAGCTCAGGAGTCTTGCAGAAGAAAGAAAAGAAAACGTATTGGGGACTCCACTGGAAACGGAAAAGCTGTCAGCAGTCTCTATCCTGGTATCTCCGATTTTTACGGTTCAGGGGCAGAAGGAGAAGCTTTGCGGATTTGCCTGCGCTGTCTTGGACGTTGATAAAATATCTAAGGAAGCAGGATGGGAGGATTTAAAAAATAAGGGATATTCATATAAGCTGGTGACAGAATCCGGAAGTTCAGCAATTTCTATGGGAAATGTGGATGAGAGCCAGGCTGTGCAGCAGCCGGTTTCTGTTCCGGGGGGACAGTGGGACCTGTCTGTTACGCTTGACAAAGGATGGACGGACTGGGAGGGTTGCGTGATAATCGTGATGCTTGGATTAGCTGCCAGCGCAGCTCTGTCATATATTTATCATGTCTCCCAGGAGAGGAAACGCATTCTCGACGCTTTGGAGCTGGAAGATGAAATTTTTCGCATTTCCATGGAGGAGAGCGGCCTCACTGTATTTATCTATAACCAGGAAGACAGGAGGCTTGTATTTCAGAACAGCAGTCAGAATGGAAGCAGGAGAGGAAGGGTACTGGAACATATTCCTGAAAGAATGGCAGAGAAGATTCAGGATTCAGGCATGCGAAAAGGATTTCTCAGCATGTTTAAGGCTCTGGAAAATGGAAAGAGGAGTGCCTCCTGCGTCATGAAAAAACAGACGGAGAAGGGGACGATCTGGGAACGGGTGACCCTTGTAAATCCATTTCCCGACAAGTATGGAAACCGAAAAATTATCGGTATCATTCAGGATATTACGGCTGAGAGGAAAATCGAACTGGATGACGAGATTTTAAGGATTTCTGCCGATTACAGCGGGCTGTCGGTGTTTATCTACAATAAAGAGACACAGGAGCTGACCTTCAAGAACAGAGGAGGCTGGGATATAGAATTTCCGGCTAATATGAAAATGAGTCTGGAAGATGCTGCAGAGCGTTTCATCAGTCCGGAATCAAAGGGAAAATTTTTGAGCGCTTTTGAGGAGATCATTGAGACAAGGAGGCAGACGATCTGCAGGGCTGCAGCGGTTTTTGATGGAGAGGAGCGATGGAAAAAAATTACGCTTCTTAATCCGTTTTCCCTGCAGAGCAGCGCAAGGCAGATTGTCGGTATCATTGAAGATGTGACAGAGGAGAGAAAGAAGGAGCATCAGCTTTTAAAAGAGAAGGCATATATGGAGGCAATGATAGGACAGTCCGTGTTTCATCTGGAAACGAATGTGACCCGCAATCGTCTGCTGTCCTATAACCGGATTCCTGTTCCGGAGGGAGAGCATATTCAGTATGAAGAATTCATTCAGGAGCATGTAGCTCAGATCGTGTACCAGGAGGATGCCAGGGAGGTATCGGATATCCTGAGCTGTGACAGGCTGAAGGAAGAGTTTTACTCCAAGGGGAAAAACCAATTTTCCCTTGAATACCGGAGACGTACGGACCATGGATATTCCTGGTGTGTGGCAAATATATATCTGACAGAGCTCCCGGAAAGCCATGAGCTGAATGCCGTAGTGGTTTCCCACAACAATGAGGAAAAGAAAAAGAAGGAGCTGGAGCTTCTCTATAAGGCAGAGAGGGATCAGCTGACCGGGCTTTACAACCGGGCTGCCTCTGAGAGAAATATAAATGCCAGCCTGTCTATCGGAGCCAGGGACATGAAATCAGCATTTCTTCTGATTGATCTGGATAATTTTAAGGAGATCAATGACACAATGGGACATGTACAGGGAGATTTGGTCCTCAGGGAAGTTGCCGAGATACTGAGGATCAGTTTTCGAAAGACAGATATTGTGGGGCGCCTTGGCGGAGATGAATTTATCGTTCTGATGAGAGACATCAAATCACAGGAGAATGTGCGATCCAGTGCAGAAAAGCTCCTTGGGCTTTTACGGCGCACATATAAAAGAGAGGGGCGGGAGGTAAGTATCAGCGGTTCCATTGGGATTGCCATGGTTCCGGAATGCGGAAGGAAATTTAAACATCTGTATGACTGCGCAGATCAGGCCCTCTATTCTGTCAAATATGCGGGAAAGGGAGGCTACTGCTTTGCCGAAAAGGCGGACAGCAGGCAGAAGGCAGAACAGGAATAGCGAGGGGAATGCAAAAAGACCGGTACAAAACAGACTGACGCCACAGAGACAGCTTTTGTACCGGTCTTTTATTCAGACGATTTCTAAATGCTTTCTGCAATATCATAGAGCAGCCGTTCCGAATCATCCCATCCCAGACATGGATCCGTGATGGATTTTCCGTAGCAGTGCTCTCCTACCTTCTGACATCCTGGCTCCAGATAGCTCTCGATCATGACGCCCTTGACAAAATCTCTGATATCGTCTGAGTGGCGGCGGCTGTGCAGAACTTCCTTCACAATACGGATCTGCTCCATATACTGCTTGTTGGAATTGGAGTGGTTGGCATCTACAATGCAGGCAGGATTTTCAAGGCTGCGCTCTGAGTAGAGCTCCAGGAGCAGGCGCAGATCCTCATAGTGGTAATTGGGCAGGCACTGGTTATGCTTATTGACTGCACCGCGAAGAATACAGTGGGTAAGGGGGTTGCCCTTTGTCTTAACCTCCCAGCTTCTGTAGATAAATTCATGGCCGTGCTGTGCCGCGTGAACGGCATTTAACATGACAGAGAGAGCGCCGCTGGTGGGATTTTTCATACCCACGGGCACGTCAACGCCGCTGGAGACGAGGCGGTGCTGCTGGTTTTCCACTGAGCGGGCACCTACGGCAATGTATGATAAAAGATCAGACAGATAGGTCAGGTTATCCGGGTACAGCATCTCGTCTGCCGTGGAGAAGCCGGTTTCCGCTATGACGCGCATGTGGAGCTTGCGGATGGCAATTAACCCTTCGTGGAGGTCGGGCTTTTTCTCCGGGTTTGGCTGGTGAAGAAGGCCCTTGTATCCATCACCGGTTGTCCGGGGCTTGTTTGTGTAGATCCGGGGAATCAGGATCAGCTTGTCCTTAACTTTATCCTGAACTTTTGCAAGACGGGAAACATACTCACACACGGAGTCCTCCCGGTCTGCGGAGCAGGGGCCGATAATGACCAGAAATTTGCTGCTCTTTCCTGTAAACACATCTTTAATCTCTTCGTCTTTTCTGGCTTTCTCTGCCGCCAGAGCCGGAGCCAGCGGGAACTGGGCCCGGATTTCGTCCGGCGTGGGAAGTTTGCTGACATACTCAAATCCCATGGTTTAGTCCTCCTAAAATCGTAAGTATTCTTTAAGCAAAAGTAAATTGTAATTCACATGTGGCTACATTATAATATAGAAATCTGGATTCGGCAAGTGTATGACCGCGGGAAATTGCCCGGGCGTCAGACAGGCCGGAGCTTCTTCCTTTCTCTGAAAGAGACAGGCATACTGCCTGGCGGGTTCTGGGAAAAAGAGAAAAGAGCTGGGAAGAGACAAGAATGCAGAATGAATTAAGGAGAGCAGAAGGGTATTATGAAGAAGAAAACCTATGTATTGGCCGCAGTTCTGGCGGCGCTGAGCCTGAGTGCGTGCGCACCGGCATCAGAAAGCGGAGAACAGGCGACAGCGGATATGGAAGAGTCTGCACAGCAGGATACCACAGAGGCGCCTGAAACAGAGGAAGACACACAGGATAGCGAAGAGGCCGGAAGCTCCCAGGCGGAAGCTTCTGACGAAAAGCTCAATGAAATCTATGCGGCCGTGAGGGAAGCATATGGGGAGCGCTACATTCCCAGCATGGAGCTTGACAGTGAGATGCTGGAAAATATTTACGGGATCAGCAGAGACTGGTACGAGGCCTGCATTGCAGAGGGGCCGATGATCTCTGCCCATGTGGAAACATTCATGGGATTTAAGGCAGTGTCAGGACACGAGGAGGACATTGCGGCTGCCCTCTATGACTACAGGGATCAGCAGCTGACGGACGGAATGCAGTACCCCATGAATCTTCCCAAGCTGGAGGCATCCCAGGTTTTGGAGGAAGATGGATACGTGTTTTTTGTCATGCTCGGCTCAGCTGACACAGAGGCTGAAGAACAGGGAGAGGAAGCAGCTCTGGAATCGGCAAAGGCAAATAATCAGATCGGCGTTGATGTGATAGAGGGATTTTTTGCAGAATAGAAAACAGGCGCGGGGGCTCCGTCACCCGGATAACCCGCAGCCTTTGCAGGAGGAAGGGTAAATGGTATTTTCAAGCCTTCTGTTTTTATTCCGGTTTCTGCCGGCTGTGATACTGGCCTATTATTTGGTGCCCACAAGGCTTCGCAATGGCGTTCTCTTCATTGGAAGCCTTGTTTTTTATGGATGGGGAGAGCCCGTTTATATCACCCTGCTCCTGTTTTCCACCCTGGTGGATTTTTTTCACGGACAGCTGGTAGAACATTTTCAGAAGCAGGGGAGAATCAGGAGGGCCAGGATGGCGGTGGCCTCTTCGGTCATCATTAACCTGGGCCTTCTGTGCTTTTTTAAATACACCGATTTTCTGATCAGGAGCACAAACGAGATTCTGGGCACTCAGCTGCCTCTTCTGGGGCTGGCGCTTCCTGTGGGAATTTCTTTCTACACTTTTCAGACCATGTCTTATACCATTGACGTATACCGGGGAGAGGCGAAGGCGCAGAAGGACCTGATTGCTTTCGGAGCCTATGTTTCCATGTTTCCGCAGCTGATTGCAGGGCCCATCGTCCGCTATCACACGATAGCCCGGGAGCTGTCAGCAAGACAGGAGAGTCTCTCTTGGTTTTCCCTGGGAGTCAGGCGCTTCTGCATAGGACTCGGGAAAAAGGTGCTGATTGCTAACCAGGCGGGAGCTCTGTTCTCCGAAATTTCAGGGATGTTTGCAGATGACCGGAGTATTCTTCTGGTCTGGCTTGGCATTTTCGCCTTCGGAATGCAGATCTATTTTGACTTTTCAGGCTATTCAGATATGGCGGTAGGTCTGGGAGCCATGTTCGGCTTCCATTTTCCGGAAAATTTTCGTTACCCCTATACGGCCTCAAGCATTACAGAGTTCTGGAGAAGGTGGCATATTTCTCTCGGCACCTGGTTCAGGGAATATGTCTATATTCCCCTTGGCGGAAACAGAAGAGGGGTCAGAGTCCAGGTGAGGAATATTCTGATTGTATGGCTGCTCACAGGCATCTGGCACGGCGCAGGCTTCAATTTTCTCCTGTGGGGATTGTACTTCGGCGTCCTTCTGCTTGCGGAAAAGCTGTTTTTGAAAGGAATTCTGGAGAGGCTCCCGCGGGCGGCAGGCATTTTCTATGCACAGGTTCTTGTGATTCTGGGATGGGTGCTGTTTGCCTTTGAGGATATGGGGCAGATCGGCGTCTGGCTGTCTCAGATGGCTGGATTTTACCGCACGGCAGCAGGCAGCTTTCTTCCCCTGGCAACTGACAGGACGGTGTATCTTTTCCTGTCAAACCTGCTGCTCCTTGGGGCGGCAGTTCTGGGGGCAACGAGACTTCCGGCCCTTGGAGCCGGTTTCGCCATGAAGCTTCTGGAAAAAAAGAAGGGGGCGAGAGAGGTGCTGGAGCTTAGCTTCTGCCTGCTTCTGCTTTTATTTTCCACGGCCTTTCTGGTTAATGCCGGCTATAATCCGTTTTTGTATTTCAGATTCTGATTCTGTATTTCAGATTTTGATTTTGTATTTCAGATTCTGACAGGGAGAGCAGCCATGTCTGGCTGACCGGCGAGGAAGGGCGCGGGATTGCGGGAGAGGAGAGTGCAGGATGAGAGAAGAGCAAAAGCACAGACAGAAAAAAGGAAGGCAGGGACTGCCGCTCACAGCTGCTTTTCTGGGATTTCTGGCTGTGTTTGGGGCCGGCCTGGTCTTTCTTCCGGAAAAAGTATTTTCGGATACAGAGAACCGGTATCTGGCGCAGAAGCCGGAATGGACACCAGAGGCTTTTCTGGACGGCAGCTATGGGGAAGACTATGAGAAGTACCTTTCGGATCAGTTTCCGATGAGGGGAGGCCTGGTGGCTCTAAAGGCGCTGGCCCAGAGAAGTGCCGGAAAGAGAGATGTAAACGGCGTGTATTTTGGGAAGGATGGGTATTTTATTGAGCGGTTTGACAGGGAGAAGCTCCTAAACGGACAGCTTCAGAAAAATATCGCTTATCTGGCAAAGGCAGTCAGCAGTTTTACGGAAAGCCTGGGGGAGGATCATGTCCGGGTGATGCTTGTACCGTCGGCGTCCCAGATTCTGACAGAGAAGCTGCCCGATTTTGCCGAGCCCTGGGATCAGACAGAGGTTTATGAGCTCCTTCGGGAGGCGGCATGGCGGGAAAATGCTGCCGGAAAAGGGAAGAGAGGAGAGGCACAGGACTGGCCATCATGGCTTCTCAGGCCGGATCAGGTGCTTGCCGGGCACAGCGGGGAGGAACTGTACTACAGGACAGATCATCACTGGACTACGAAGGGAGCCTACTACGCCTTTTCCTGCTGGATGGACTCCATAGGGGAGAAGGCCCCCGACATGGAAAAATACGACAGAACTGTGGTGACAGAGGAGTTTCTGGGAACCATTCACTCGAAGTTAAATATTCCCATGAACCCTGACAGAATTGAGGTATGGACGCCTGCCGGTGCAGGAGAGTGGAATGGGGACAGCCAGTTTGAGGTATTTTACGACGGCGTTCCTGAGGCACACGGAAGTCTCTATGAGCCAGAGCGGCTTAAAGGCAGAGACAAGTATGCGGTTTTTCTGGACGGCAACCACGCGCTGACAGAAATCGTGAACACAGAGGCCGCAGGGCACAGGCGGCTTCTGATCATAAAGGACTCCTACGCCCACTGCTTTGCCGCCTTTGCGGCTCCCTATTTTGAGCGGGTGTACATGGCTGATCTGCGGTACCTGAATCAGAAGCTGTCAGAGCTGGCTGAGGAAGAGAAGGTGACGGATGTGCTGGTGCTCTACCAGATACCGGGCTTTGCCAGCGACGAAAATGTTACAAAAATCGCCAGATAGGTGACAGTTTTGTAAAAAGAATTTAATAAATTTGCGGGGTACAGCTTGACGGATCGGAAGTTTCATATTAGAATAGAACAGAATAAAAACCGTTCAGGTTTTACCTATTTCTATGATTCAAAAAATTTTAAAAATTTTTTGAAATAAATGCAATAAAACATAAGTCTGTTGCATTAACTAATTGAACGGATGAAAATGATTTCTGTTTCTGGCAGACGGAAGACATACTATAACAACATATCAAGTTACTCGAAATTCCTTGATGCATTACACCCCGTTACAGGTATGTTTCCAAAGCAGTGCAGAAAATTTTCAAATACAGGCCATTCCAACCAACCAACCGGCCTGTAGGCGAATAAAAAAGACCGGGCTGAGAAATCAGTGCCGGTCTTTTTTATTCAATAGGAAATTTCATTTCCTATTGAATAAAAATGACGTTGATGCGCACTCGCGCGCAAGGTAAAAATTGCCTGAAGGCAACC
>OGGQ01000753.1_pt1 | contig 46037 bp, 43 predicted proteins | sample 1571191 | NCBI WGS metagenome assembly OGGQ01 (sample SAMEA2582061, study PRJEB24529) | metagenome | biome: Human gut stool | place: China | collected 2011
GTATTTCTAGGGGAAATGCCGGTATGTTTATAGGGGATGTTTGCTCATTTATAATAGCGGATGCTTGCGACGACTTTTCCGATCACGGTGACGTCGGTCGCATAGATGGGTTCATACTCCGGGTTATCGGGCTGCAAGCGGATGCGGTCCGGCTCCCGATACAGATATTTGACCGTCGCCTCATCCTCGATCAGGGCGACGACCATCTCCCCGTCCTCCGCTGTGGATACTTTGCGGGCAATCACAAGGTCCCCGTCCAGGATGCCGGCGCATTTCATGCTTTCCCCGCGCACGCGCAGTGCAAAGTAGTCGTCGGCATTTTGGTTGGGCGGGCAGAAGGGGACATAGCCCTCCACCTCTTCCACTGCGAGGATGGGCTGCCCCGCAGCCACACGGCCAACGACCGGCACCTGTACAGTGGGCTGCTCCCCCACAAGATGGATGGCGCGGTTGAGGCCGGCGTCGCGGCTGATATATCCCTCGCGTTCCAGTGTCTTCAGGTGCGCGTGGACGCTGGACGTGGATTTCAGGCCGGTCGCTTTGCAGATTTCCCGAACGGTCGGAGGAAGGCCGCCCTGTGCCCGGCTTTTTAAATAGTCGTATACTTTCTTTTGGCTTTCTGTCAACATATCGCATCCTCACTTTCCTGGTGGTGGTTTTCGATCCATTTCCGGAGCCATTCGGAAGAGCATGTTAGAAAAATAGATGGGCGCCTGCGAAGGCTTCTATCCATTGCCCCTTTATTATAGAGAAAGGCGGTACACATCTATGAAAATGGTTATTTTAATAATTCCATTATAACACAGGCGGTCAAAAAATGTAAACGTTTGTTTGTGAAACTTTCGAGGGATTTCTTCCCAAAGCGTCCCTTTTTGGCAATTTCTACGGAAATTCGTTCAAAAAATCTACTGAAATAGTTTAAAGAATATTCATAGCATCGTAACAACTCAAATCGGTAAAGTGAGTATAATAAGAACCGTAATCAAGCAATGGAGCCGCACCAGAACTTGATACATGTTCTACCCTCCTCAATATACCCCTCAAGCTAAGAAGAAAGACCGAATCCGTAAGGGTTCGGTCTTTTTTCATTTGTTGTGTACGGTTCCTATTTTTGCAGCTGCCGCATATTCCCCGAAATAGGTGGCAAAAATAGACTCGGAGGTGCAACGAATGACTAACAACCACTATCAGAAGAACCATTCATCCGGAGGGGCTTCCAAAGGCTTTTACATTGCTCTGGGCGTCTGTTTAATTGCAATCGGTGTGGCCGCCTGGACGACGTATGATAGCGTTATCAACTATGCGACGCCGGAGGAGGAACCGTCCAGCAGCCAAACAACGGCCTATCCAGCGAATGAAGCGGTGAGCGGCGTGTTGGAGGTCCCCGGAAGCAGCTCGCCGGGCACAACATCTTCCACACCATCCGCACCGCCGAGCACATCCCCCAGCAGCCAGGCGCCGCAATCCAAAGCGCCGGTTTCCTCGGAAGAGCCCGCCGTAAAGACCACGACGGTTCCATTGTCTTTTTCGTATCCGGTCGATGGAACGGTTGTGCAAAAATTTAGCATCGACAATCTAATCTATTCTAAAACGATGAAAGACTGGCGCGCGCATGCGGGGGTGGATTTCGCTGCGGAATTGGGCACGGAAGTGAAAGCGATCGCCGATGGGACCGTGAAAAACGCCTACCACGACGACCTATTTGGGAATGTCGTATATATCGAGCACGGCGAGACCGGCGGATGCTACTGTGGCCTGGAAACGATGGACGTGAAAGCCGGCGATACGGTCAAGGCCGGTCAAAAAATCGGGACGGTTGGGACAACCCCTTGTGAGAGCGCTGACGACCCACATCTACATTTTGCGGTTAAGAAGTCCGGCAAGTGGATTGACCCCCTCACAATCTTTGAATAGGCGCCCTCGGCAACGTTTAGGGGCATAAAAAGCAGAGTCAAGAGAGGAATCTTTTGACTCTGCTTTTTTGATCTCTGCCTGTAAAGTTTAGAATATATTCATAAAAATTACAAGAATGTTGCTGGAAATATTATTAATTTCGTGGTACACTATATACGAAATGAAAAGGCCCCTTCTTTTCGGTGAAGTGCGTTTCAATTGATGTAACGGGGTGGAGATTAAATTGGATGCGAGTTGTCCGTTCGGGTGAATCCTTAACAGTTTATTCATGAAATAGACACCGAACGTTACCATACCCAGCGGAAATTTTACTATACTTAAATAGACGGGGAAAGAGAACAGACAGGTTTGTATAGCCCGGTTCCCCACGGGCATACGGAATGAGACTGGTAGAAAGGAGGTACATTCGTGAACAGCAGAGGAGCGGTTCTGGTTTGTGTTACAGGCCAGCGCGATTGTGACAGATTGATTAAAGCAGGGAAGCGGATTGCAGAAGAGCGGTCGGTTCCACTGCATGTATTGTGTGTACAGCCGACTTCGGCGGGGTTCGATGCCGACTGTGAGGAGTTGGAGTATCTGCGGCAGACATCGCGCGACGTGCAGGCAGAAATGTCCGTCTATTTTCATGATGACGCAGCGTTGTTGGCAGTCGGGTTTGTAAAACAAATAGGAGCGACTCATATTGTGACGGGAATGGCGGAAGCCCCCGTTAATGGATTTGTGGAAGTCCTTCATAAGCTTTTGCCCCAAATCCCCATTTCCATGGTGGCAAAAGACGGCATCATATATAATATCTGCCCGACAAACAGAAAGGCAGTGCCCGCCAGAATGATGAATGCATAAGCTGGCGGCTGTTCCAGGGGTCCTGGCCTTGTGCCAGGACCCCTTTTTGCTCCCTCTAGATGGCAATTTACATCTCTTAAATTAGCAAGATGGAATTTTGCTTGTCTGCTTGCCATTTCATGGCCAATGCCGTACAATAGACACATCCCTGTGAAATCCGAAGAAAGGAGGGGGATACACAGATGCTCAAAGAAAACCAACGGATTTTTAATGTGACCATGGTGGTGCTGGATGCATGCATCTGCCTGATTTCTATGGTCCTGGCCTTTGTGATCCGTTTTAACGTGTTGGATGGTGGCCATGACCGCATTGGAATCGTCTACTATTTGAGGCTGATGGTCCTGGTAATCCCGTTTTATTTTTTATTGTATCAATATTTTGGCCTGCACGATTCCTTCCGAAGCAAAGCGCTTGTGTCGGAGATCGGAAAAATTGTTCAGGCGAATATGGTTGGTTCGATCTTTATCTTTGTGTTGGTCTTCTTTTTGAAGGAGGTCAACGTTTCCCGAATGGTCGTTGTGCTGTTCGCGGGGATGAATACCCTGTTCGGCTCCATCGAACGGGTGGCGATCCGGAAAATCCTGCGGCGCTTGCGCGAAAAGGGATATAACCTGAAGCAGCTCCTGATCGTCGGCTGGAACCAGGCGTCCGGAGAATTTTACGATAAGATCATGCTGAACCGCAGTCTGGGATACGACGTCTGCGGCTATCTGAGCGGGCAACCGGAAAATGTGGGGAAACGCAACCTTCCCTATCGGGGGACGTTCCAGGACCTTTCCAACCTTTTGGAAAATAAGGAGATCGACGAGGTGGTTATCTCGCTCGATTACGATGAATTCCCGGAGTTGGAGGAGATCATCGATACCTGCGAAAGGGAAGGGGTCAAATCCAGCCTGCTCCCCTTCTATACGAAATTCTTGCCCACCAGGCCGTATATCGACGTGGTGGAAGGCATGCCGCTCATCAACTTGCGCCGCGTGCCATTGGACAATTTGGTAAACGGCTTTTTAAAGCGGAGCTTTGATATTGTGGCTTCACTTTTGGGCCTGGTCCTTCTGTCCCCCGTCTTTTTGGGGGTGGCGATCGGCGTGAAATGTTCGTCCCCCGGTCCGGTGATCTACCGCCAGACACGCATCGGCCGCCGCAAGAGGGAATTTACTATGTATAAGTTCCGTTCCATGAGTACGGAGAACAATGCGGATATGACCACATGGGGAACCCGCAACGACGGACGCCGGACCGGGTTTGGGGCCTTTTTGCGCAAGTACAGCCTGGACGAGCTGCCGCAGCTCTGGAATGTGCTAAAAGGGGATATGAGCCTAGTAGGGCCGAGGCCCGAACGCCCGTATTTTGTAGAAAAGTTCCGGGAGGAGATCCCCCTGTATATGATGAAGCACCTTGTCCGCCCCGGGATTACGGGATGGGCCCAGGTCAATGGCTGGCGTGGGGATACCTCCATTGAAGAACGGATCAAATGTGACATTTATTACATTGAAAACTGGACCTTCCTTTTGGATATCAAGATCTTGTTCCTAACCATATTTAAAGGAATTGTGAACAAAAGCGAAGATCTCTGAAAAGGAAGGGATTCTGTGCTATAATGATTCCATAAATGCCTGTGAAAACGAAGATTTCCGCGTGGATAGAGCGTTGCGGCTATCCCAAAGCAGAGGGGACTGCCGTATTGCCGTTTGGCGGAAGGGTGTGGAAATAGGGAGGAGACAGCTTTGCTGCCGTATGTTTTGCTGTTGCTGTTTCTTGTTGTGTCTGGATTCCTCTTATGCGAACGGAATCCAAGCAGGAGGAAAGACGCGATTTACTTGGGGATCGCTTCCTTGGGGTTGATTCTCTTTGCTGCATTCCGCAGGGAGACGGTTGGCATTGACTATCCGATGTATCAGACATACTTTGAACAGATGCATCGGGAGGGATGGCAATTTTTGACCGGGCCACAGAATGAATACCGCATGGAGTTCGGCTTTAGCTTTCTCAACTTTGCGATTTCCCGGTTTACCGGGGATGTCCACGTCTTTATGGCGGTTGCGGCAACGATCCTGGTGCTATTGGCGGCCATTGCCATCTATCGGGATTGTTCCATTCCCTGGGTGGGGATGTTTATCTTTGTAAGTTTCCATTTTTTCGGCAATTCCATGAGTTTTATCCGGCAGTCCTTCGCCATTGGGATTTTCTTATTCGCCATTCGCTATCTCAAGGAAAAGCGTTTTGTGCCATATCTGTTGATCGTATTGCTGGCGGCGACGTTCCACAAGTCCGTCCTGCTGCTGATTCCCTTCTATTTTTTGGCGCAGGTTCCCATTTGTTGGAAAACCCTTGCGGTGTATGGGACAGGGACGATTCTAATTATGGCCTTCTTCTGGCCGATTTTCGAATTTATCACCCAATTTGTTTACCAGTTCTATGCAACGGAGGAAGGGCTTTATTTCCTGCGTGGGCGCGATTGGCAGACCGCGTTTATCCCCGTATCCTTGGCGGTTGTGGCCCTTTTGTTGAAAGGCCGCCTACTGCGGCAGAACCCACAGAATGGGGCGCTGGTCCATCTGGCGGTATGCACGGGTTTGCTCTTTATTTTAACTTGCCAACATTATATTTTTCAGCGGATTGGAAATATTTTCTTTGCCGGCGCGATTTTTTTGCTCCCCGAGCTCCTTAAAGGGATCCGGATCGAACCCGCTGCGGACGAGGACTTGGAGCAGCGGAGGTTCCAGATGCGGTCCGAACGGAAGCAGCAGATGCGGGAGCGCCGGAAGAGGAAGAGTGTGGAGAACTGGCACCGGCAATATTATTATTACAGCCTCGGCGTTACGCTCTTTTTTGGCACCCTATATTATATCTGGTTCCTGCTGCAGAACCGCATCAATCTGATTCCCTATGTGACCTTTTTTTAAAGAGGATATTTGTGCTTAGAGGCGCAATATAAAACGATAAGAAAGAGGGCGACTATATGTGGGCATATGCCATCATTGTATTTAGCATCTTAATTCTTGGCCTGCTTTTGGGGGAATGGAAACCGAGCCGGAAAAAGGAGATTTTATACCTTTGTATTTCCTCGGTGATCCTAATTGTTTTTTCTTCTATCCGGGCGACCAACGTGGGGATTGATTATTTCCAGTTTTATGTGCCGTTTTTTGAGAATGTCCACAGCGGCGGTTGGGGGTATTTAATCAGCGATGCGAACACCTACCGGTCTGAATTTGGGTTCAGCCTATTGACATATCTGATTTCCTTTGTTACGGGAAACCCCTTTGTTTATGCGGCGCTGATCGCTGTTTTTATGGTCGGCCTGACCGCGCTAGTGCTCTATCGGGACTGCCCGAAACCGTGGGTTGGGATGTTCATTTTTGTCGCCTTCAACTTCTTTGGGAACACGCTGAGCTATCTCCGCCAGTCTTTGGCAATCGCTATTTTCCTATTTGCCATTCGCTATATCAAGGAAAAGCGGATCGTCCCATACATGTTGCTGGTTTTGTTGGCGGCGAGCTTTCACAATTCCCTGCTGCTGATGATCCCCATCTATTTCCTGGCGCAGATTCCGGTCAACCGGGTTTCTATGGGCGTCTATGCGGGCGTTACGGTTCTGGTACTGATCTTTTCCTGGCAGCTCTTTGACCTGGTCACGCAGTTTGTCTATCAATATTATGCGACTGAGCAGAACCTCTACTTTATGAATGGCCGCGACTTCATGACGGGATTTGTGCCAGTTTTGGCCATGGTGATGATCATCGGCTTCAAAAAACTGTTGCTCAAACAAAATCCAAGGAATGTGGTTTTGGTCAATCTTGCCATGTATGCAGGGATCTTTTTCATCTTGACCTGGAAGCATTTCCTGTTCCAGCGGATTGGCAATATCTTCTTTACCGCTGCGATTTTGTATATCCCGGAGCTGTTGGCTGCCTTGCAATCCACCGCCACCGAAGAAGAGAAAGAAAAACGCTTTCTGGCGGGCAAAGGTAGCTGGCGCAATTATGGTTATTACTATGGTTTGGCGGCTGTCATGGTCTTTGGGTTGATCTATTACTTCTGGTTCATCCAGCAAAACCGCATCAACCTCTTGCCGTTCTATACCGTCTTCCAGGAGATCCAGGTGAGCGCTCTGCGCGTACAGGCGATTACGACGACCATCCTGAATACTTTGGTGCAAACCTTTGGATAATAAGAAGGAGACGCTCTTTTTACAGAACGTCTCCCGTTTCTTCTATGGACTTCTCAACCGAGCGCTACATCTAAAATCATCATCACCAGGAAACCAAGCATGACGCCCGCCGTCCCTGGGTGGGAATGTTCGCCGAGGTGTGCTTCCGGAATAAGTTCCTCCACCACAACATAGATCATCGCGCCTGCGGCAAAGGAAAGGAACCAGGGCATCAATGGCGTCACCGAACCAGCGATTAAAACCGCCAATAGGCCGCCAATCGGTTCGACAATCCCGGAGAGCGCCCCGTATGCGAACGACCGGGTGGCCGACAAGCCTTCTTGCCGCAAGGGAAGGGAAATTGCTGCGCCCTCTGGAAAATTTTGAAGGCCCATTCCGAGGGCCAATGCCATTGCAGCCGCCAACGTCACCGGCGCGCCTTCCTGTGCGACAAGCGCAAAGGACAGGCCGACTGCCATGCCTTCGGGGATATTGTGCAGCGTCACGGCAAACACCAACATGGTCGTACGCTTTAGTGAGGAAGAAATCCCCTCCGGTTGGTCGCTGCCCGGGTGCAGATGGGGAAGGAGCCGGTCGAGCAGCATTAAAAACAGGCCCCCCAAGACAAAACCACCCGCTGCGGGAATCCATCCGATTTGCCCCTGCTCCTCTGCCATTTCAATCGAAGGGATCAGCAGGGACCATACGGAAGCGGCAATCATGACGCCGGCGGCAAATCCTAAGAAAATGCGCTGTAGATTTGCCTTTACCCCTTTGCGGAATAAAAAAACCATAGCTGCGCCCATAGCGGTACAGAGGAAGGTGAATCCCGTCCCGATCAAGGCCAGCCATGCGGGATGCAATCCTTGCATGGACGTCCTCCTTTTCCGACTCCCGATATATGGATTATAATCACGAGAATCGTTATTATGATTATAGAGGAGGAACGTTTGAAATGCAATGGAATTTTTCGCAGGCCCTCCCATCTGGTTCCATCGGAGGGAGGTTTCTACTTTTACCGGTTGGAATTGGGCACAGCGGCCAAGGAACCCTTTTTGTATTTCATCCTGGTGGCCATGCCGCCGCGGATATGCCGCTGCGCTTTGTTTACCTCTAGCACATTTTTTACTTCCCGATAGAGCTGTGGATCGACATATTTTAAACGCTGGGCGACATCTTTATGTACCGTGCTTTTGCTGACGCCAAACTTTTTGGCTGCTTTTCGGACTGTGGCCTTGTTTTCGATGATATATTCGCCGAGCTCGACAGCGCGCTCTTCAACGATGCCTTTCATGGTACGCCCCCCTGTTCTAGTTAGGGCATGTTCAGATTGCAAGCTCAAGACATGGAAAACGGTGCGGTTTTCGCTTGAACGCGCCCTATGCTACCAAATATATGTGGGGGGACCCGAGAATATGAAGGGGCCGTCCTCTGGCGGTTGTTCTGGGGTGCGGCCTATGATATAATTCTAAAGAATGAGCTTTACTGTTGGAGGGACAAAGAATGGATGCCCCAAAGGTCAGTGTGATTGTACCGGTTTACAACTGTGAGGACTATATTGCAAGGTGCATACAGTCCCTATTGGCGCAGACATTACGCGAAATAGAAATTATCGCGATCGACGATGGGTCAACGGACAAATCGGGTGCGATATTGGATCGATATGCTGAAAAAGACCAACGCCTTCGCGTATTTCATCAGAAAAACGGTGGGGTGTCCGCAGCACGGAATAAGGGGCTTCAATACGCGCAAGGAACCTATATCGGTTTTGTGGATGGGGACGACTATGTAGAACCTGATATGTACCAAGAGCTCTTGGCCGCTGTCGATCATCGGGCAGAAGTCGCGATATGTGGTTACGACCTGCAATTTGTTGGACATCGGGAAACTCGGCCATGTCAAGGGGCGCCCCTGATCCGAATCACATCTCCATCGGATTTTTATATGCAATATTTTTGGAAGTCTCCAAATCTGTGGGATAAAATTTATTGCAGGCAGATGATCGAGCAAAGGCGGGTATCTTTTTCCGGTGATGTTGGAGAGGATCTTTTGTTTAACCTGGAACTGCTCCCCCATTTAAAGACCGCAGCGATTGTACAAAAGGTTTTATATCACTATGTACAGAGAAAAAACTCTATTATTCACAGAGGTAATTGGAAAATCCTGCGGCAAGGAGATCTTTTCGAAAACTATCTTGTGAAGTTCTGTGGGAAAGCATCTATGGAAGAGGAGCAGAGCCCTCTACTTTATATTTCTTTCTTCTCGGTGTTAACGGGTTATTTGTGCTCTGCGAAGACAGCTTCGAGGCCATTTGGCTCTCTAAAATATCATATTTATAAATTGACTCGGGACACACAATTATGTGCGATTTGCGAAAAAGCCATGCAGAGTGGGGAGTTGTATAAACTGAGAAAGAAATGTTTGATCACGCCAGCGTTTTACCAGATCGAAAAGTGGCTTTGTTTTTTGCTGAAGCACCGGATGGTCCGTGCTTCTTCAGCGGTTATTTGGATGATAAGCCGGTTGTATGTAAAAAGTCACTTGGAGGATGAAACAATACTTTTCGCATAGTGATCAAAAGGACTCGGTTGACGGCAAAGACCGATTTACCTCAAGCGTATGCTTCATTTCGGAATGGCAAAATTGATAGGGATTGGTAAATTGTGGGTGTGAAAGGAAGTGGCTATTCGCAGTGAAAACGTTATTATCTATTTGCAGATATTATGGTTTAAAGGGAACAGCCGCAAAAGTTTGGGAAAAATATGTTGTTGACCGAAAGCGTTTTCACACAGACGGGAAGACGGAAGTACCCACTTTTCCACCTTGTCCAGAGAGAGAACTTCCGGTTATAAAAGAGAGGGTTCAACCGTTCTGTATCTATTATTTGGTCCATTATTTTTATCCGAACCGGCAGGGCGGGACGGAGCGCTTTGTATTCAATATGGCGCGGGCCCAACAGGAAAAAGGGCACCGGGTAAAAGTTTTTACTCTGGGTACGGCAGATTGTAACGAGTACCCATTTTCAGTAGGAGATATCCTGTATCGGACCTTCCTCTTTGAAGGGCTTGAAGTGGTAGAGTTTCGCTATCGCAAGACACCTTATGGGTTGTTTTATAAACGCATCGATCCGAATGATCGATCCATGCATCGTTTTGCCATGTATTTTCTGAAGCAGGATTGTCCGGACATGGTGCATTGTGCCTATCCGCAGCCGATGGCGGCGTTTTTGCAGGCGTGTACAGAGCGTGAGATTCCCTATGTTGTGACATTGACGGACTTCAATATTTTCTGCCACTATGCTACAATGGTAGACCGGCAGGGACATTTTTGCCCCGGCTGTAAACAGGGACGGCGATGCGCAGCGGTATGCAAAACGAATACGGTTCCGGACTTTTCCCAGCGTTATAGATATGCAGCTGAACTTTTGCAAAAGGCTGTTGCTGTTTCCGTACCCTCCGAATTTGTGGCGTCCGTGGTTCATCAGGAATTTCCGGAGGTTGTGCCATATGTGATCCCGCATGGGATTGCACCCGAATTTTCTTTTTCCCGTGGGCCGGTCAATCGAGTCAAGGCTTTTGCGTATGTAGGCACCTTTTCGGAATTGAAAGGAATCCATATGCTCATTGCTGCTTTCCGACGCCTGTCTGGAGCTTATACATTGGAGCTGTATGGGACAGGAACGGATGCCTATGAACGGCAATTAAAGCAGCTAGCAGGAAACGATCAAAGGGTTCACTTTCGTGGGCCGGTTGCGTTTAAGCGCATGCCGGAGATTTACCGAACACACGATTGTATTGTTGTCCCCTCCCTGTGGTATGAGACGTATAATTTCGTGGTCCGTGAGGCAATCGCTACAGGATGCTTGGTGGTGGCTTCCCAGATGGGGGCAATGCCCGAAGCGATACAGGAGGGAAAAAATGGCTTCCTTTTTAAAGCGGGGGATGAAGACGCACTGCTGAATGCCTTGGAATGCGCCGCTCGTTTCTCCGGCGATGGTTTCCCGTCGAGGCAACCGTCTACGATAGAGGAAGCAAGCAAGTATGAAGCGATCTACAGGCAATATGTTCCTATAAAATAATGTATGAGAGATTTGGTGACGATCATGAAGCAGTTTTTAAAAAAGATTCTTCCTCCACCGACTGCTTCCTTCAATCGGGAAGTAGAGCATATCCTTACGGCAATGCAGTCGAATCATCAGGACTTATCCAAAATACATGAAGAAAATGTTAGACTTCAGAGGGAAATTGCTGCGTTAAAGCAAGAAGTATCGGACTTGAAAGGATCGAAAGCACGGCTTACGGAAGAAATACGGTTGCAGACAAATCAAACGAACCGAATGCTTGCAGAGCGCAAAACGGCAGAGGACACGTTGCTGAAGGACCTAAAAGGCAGGCAATCGGAAGTATTGTGGGGCGAAATTTTTCGGGATACCATTGTAAATAGCATTTGGCTGAAAGATAAGAGCTTTTCGCCAGGCCGTTGGGCGGCAGGTTATCCATTTTTATATGCGCTTTATCGTGTTTTGGACGAGGCGCGACCAAAGCGGATTTTGGAACTTGGATTGGGCCAGACGACTCGGATGATCGGCCAATATGCGTCGGCATTTGAAGATGTACAGCATATCGTTATTGAACACGATCCGGAATGGATTGCATTTTTCAAGAGAAGCTTTTCGTTTGGAGAACGTACAACTCTCTTACAATTGCCTCTGGAGGAAAGCGCGTATTTGGAAGATAACAAGGTCCTATCTTATAAGGGGTTTACAGATGCCTTAGAGGGAAAATCATTTGATCTAATTTCGATTGATGGCCCTTTTGGAGGGAATGCAAAAATATACTCGCGTGTGGATGTCTTGCGATTATTCCCGAACTGCCTGATGGACTCTTTTGCTGTGTTGTTGGATGATTTCGATCGTCTGGGAGAACGGCGGACTATGGCGAAAATGGAGCTGAATTTAAAGGATCATGGGATTGCCTATCATGTGGGTAGGTTCGTCGGACAGAAAGAGACGCGGATATTGACCTCAGAAAATTGGAAATTTTTGTGTTCGATGTAAATCGTACAATGATCATTAAGGAGATTTTTTCATGAAACAGAGTTGGGTTAATGTAGCGTTTATCTGTGATAGTGGTTATGTAATTCCTACAGTTGTGGCAATGCATTCGCTGATCCTTAATAAAAATATCAATACGAATTATCACATACATCTAATTGAAACGGATCTAGATCAATCAGCCATTACATTGTTTAAAGAACTGGAATGTGATGATGTGCGTATTCATATCGTTCATGCTTCTGTGGATTCATTAAAAAAGTTGCATACATTTGATAGCCATTCGCATTGTGTAGCTACGGTAGCAGCGTTACTAAAATTCTATCTCCCTACCTTATTGCCAGAATGTGAAAAGGTTTTGTATTTGGATGGAGATATCCTTGTATTAAAAGATTTATTCGACTTATATTCATATGATTTTTCTTTGAATCATGAATTAGCATGCGCTGTTATAGATAGTGGCAGTATATATTATAAGCATAAATATGTGCAGCAAGTTCAACACTATTTTAATTCAGGAGTAATGTTGCTGAACTTGGCGAGAATGAGAAACGAAAGTATCTCGGAAGTATTGGTTCAAAAAAAGCAGGAATTAAATGATTCATCATTAATGGATCAGAATGTGTTTAATTTGGTTTTTGATGGGCAAGTGCACTTGTTATCCATACAATATAATGTCTTATTAGTAAATCTTATACGAGCGAAAAAGAAGTATAAATTAGAGGATATCAATGTTACGTACGGAAGTAATTACTCTAGTTTAGGAGAAATCATAGAATTTGCATCTATTGTTCATTTTTCTTCGAAAGACAAGCCATGGAAATATCAGGATGTTCCATGGGCGGACGAATGGTACCATTATTTTCAAGGGTCACCGGTTGGAGATAAAGTTCTAGAAAGAAAATGCTTAGAAGATGAAAATCTACAAAATGAAGTAGCTGGGGAATATGGAACTTCTCGATTAAAAGGGCATACACCAAAAGTGTCAATTGTGATGCCTGTATATAATGTGGAAAGTTATTTGGAAGAGAGTTTACAAAGCATATTAAGCCAAACTTTCCAAGATATCGAAATTATTTGTGTAAACGACGGGTCCACAGATCGTTCAGAAGCGATACTGAAATCTATAGCCAAAAAAGATCTACGAGTTATCGTTATTAATCAGAGTAATCAAGGCCAATCTGCGGCAAGAAATGTGGGTGTTAAAACAGCACATGGAAAGTACATTTATTTTATGGATAGTGACGATAAGCTAGAGGAGAACGCTATAGAGATTTTATATCGAGAAGCGGAAAAGGAGGAGTTGGACTTATTGCTTTTCGATGGGACATCGTTTTATGAAACATCGGAACTTGAAAAACAATTTCCACAATATAAAACGTATTATAAGAGGACTTATAAGTATAAAAAGGTACGATTAGGTTGCGATCTATACGTTGAGATGGTTAGAAATGGTGATTTTAAAGTCTCTCCATGCCTTCAGTTCTTCAATAGGGATTTTTTGTTGAGAAACAATATATGCTATAAAAATGGAATTATTCATGAGGATAATTTATTTGCGTTTATAAGTATCTTACAAGCAAACCGAGCAGCGCATATACCGGATGTTTTATTTATTAGGAGAGTACACGAAAGCTCTACCATGACTACGGAAGTGGGATTTAAAAATTTTAAAGGATATTTTATATGTGCTATCTTGATGATGCAATTTTTAAGCAATCGATCGTTTAAAAGCGCTGTCGTTTTAGCAGCATCTCAACAGATAAGTTCTTATATAAAAACTGCACGTAATATTTATATGCAATTAACTAGGAAAGAACGGGCAGAAATACATGATTTATCTGAAGTAGAAAAGTTGTATTTTCAAAAACTGATCCAAGACGCTATTAACCCAACAGCTTATGTTGAAAGGAATAGTGGAAATACAGAAGCTATTTATCAAGAACTTCAATTCTATAAAAAAGAGCTGGAAAATGTAAAAAAATCGTTTTCTTTTAGAATTGGACGTTTTATTACTTTTATCCCCAGGAAGATTCGAGGGACAATCCGGTGTTATCGGGAACATGGACTTATGTATACGCTCCATTGTATTTTTTATGGTTCACCGTAATGGGGGTTAGACGATGGATACACCAAAGATATCGGTTATCATTCCTGTCTATAATGCGGAGAAATATTTAGAAAAGTGTTTGGATAGTATTTTGCAGCAAACCTTTAGGGAGATAGAAGTGATCTGTGTAGATGATGGTTCTCAGGATGCTTCAAAACAAATACTTCGGAGATATGCTTCCCAAGATGCACGTGTAATTGTTGTTGAGCAGAAAAATATGTATGCAGGAGTAGCTCGGAACCGAGGGATGGAGCTTGCAAAGGGAAAATATTTGATCTTTTTGGATGCGGACGATTTCTTTCACCCAGATATGTTGAGGAGGGCTTACGCATGCAGTGAACAATACAGGGCAGATATTACGATATTTAATGTAAAATGTTTTTCCGACCAAACAAAGATTACTTTTAAAGGAAAGTGGTTATATAATAAAGATTTAATACCGCAAAAGCAGCCTTTTTCAATGCATGATATATATTCTCAAATTTTTCAAATCACAACAGCGGCGCCGTGGAACAAATTGTTTAATAGGGAATTCATACAAAGGGAACAAATCCTTTTTCAGGGGACACGTAGTACAAACGACGTATATTTTGTAAATTTGGCGTTGGCACTTGCAGAGCGGATTGTCACAATTGACCGCTCTTTATTGTATTACCGCGTAGATACAAAAAATAATTTGCAAAACACACAAGAACAATCCCCCCTTGACTTTTATACAGCATGTAGAGCTTTAAAGAAGTCTTTAGAGCGGAGAAAGGCCTTTCAGAATGTAGAGCAAAGCTTTGTAAATTTTGCTTTAAGCTGTACAATGAATGCTCTACGAAAGGTAAAGAACGAAGAGAGCTTTCGGGATATATGCGAATGTTTTCGGAGAGAGATTGCTATGGAATTAGGCATCCATTCTCATATAGAGGATCGTGATTATTTTTACAACGATGAAGATTATAGAATTTTGATCCATTTATGTAACGCGTCCATTCCTAGCAATAAGGATTCTATTTTTAATTTAACAGGGTCTAACAACCTTGATAAGAAGCCGTTACCCGGATTACGGAAGTGGCGAGGAATTCTTTTGTGTTTTTATCATCACGGATTGTTCTATACTTTAAATGAAGTATTAAAAACGTTAAAAAATAGATTAGGGTGAACGAACATGTTACAAAAAATGCGGAAATACCAGTTCCTTTTTGAGGAGCTGGTAAAAAGAGATTTTAAGAAAAAGTACAAACGCACCGTATTGGGGATGTTTTGGAGCGTCCTATCCCCTTTGCTGATGTTGTTGGTCATGAGTTTGGTTTTTACGCAGTTCTTTGGGCGGTCTACGCCCCATTATACGATTTATCTTTTTAGTGGACAGCTGGTATTTTCCTATTTTACCGATGCGACAAATAGTGGTATGTCCTCGTTGATGGACAATTCCACAATATTTTCAAAAATTAATGTACCCAAATACATGTTTTTATTGTCGAAAAACGTCTCGTCCTTCATCAATTTTTGTTTGACATTAGTCGTGTTCCTTCTCTTTGTGGCGATCGATGGGATTCCATTCCGTTGGACCTTCCTTTTGCTGCTCTACCCAATCGGATGCCTGGTTGTGTTCAATATCGGCATGGGACTTATCCTATCTGCGCTGTATATGGTTTTCAAAGATGTCAAATATCTCTATACGGTGGTTACACAGGTCATTATGTATTTTTCTGCAATCTTCTATAACATAGAAGCGTTTTCTCTGCACATCCGCTATTTGTTCTACCTAAATCCTATTTTTGTATACATCCGCTATTTCCGCAAGATTGTAATTGAAAACGATATCCCGGAGCCGAGTTTCCATCTATTGTGCGCCTTTTACGCGTTGGTTGTCTTATTGATCGGTGCATTCATCTATAAGAAATACAATTATAAGTTCCTGTATTATGTGTAAGGAGGCATTACGATGATCATAGAAGCGAAGGATGTCTCCATCCGCTATATCCTAGGGGACTTTAAAGACATCGGGATCAAGGAGTATGTGCTCCGCAAAATCAAGCGGAATTACCATGTGCGGGAATTCTGGGCCGTGGACGGCGTATCATTCACATTGGAACGCGGGGACATGCTTGGGATCATTGGCAGCAACGGCGCGGGAAAATCCACGCTCCTAAAGGCTGTCACCGGCATTATGGTGCCAACAAAGGGCTGGGTCAAGGTCAACGGTTCCATTGCCGCGTTGCTGGAATTGGCCAGTGGCTTTGACGGGGATTTGACCGTGCGCGAAAATACGTATCTGCGCGGGGCGATGCTCGGCTATACCCGCAAATTTATGAACGAAAAGTATGAGGAGATCATCGACTTTTCGGGCTTGCAAGAGTTTCAGGACCGTCCCTTCAAGCAGCTCTCCTCCGGTATGAAATCCCGGCTGGCATTTTCCATTGCCTGCTTGGTACGGCCGGATGTCTTGATTCTGGATGAGGTCCTCTCCGTAGGCGACGGCGCGTTCCGGAAAAAGAGCGAAGAAAAAATGATGGAGATCATCAATGGCGGCGCAACCACAATCTTAGTTTCCCATCTGTTGGAGCAGGTGCGAAGTATGTGCAACAAAGCCCTTTGGCTGGAGCGTGGGAAGCAGATTGCCTTTGGTGACGCCAACGAGCTCTGCGACCGCTATGAAGAATTCTTAAGCCAAAAAAAATAGGCGAATTTTTGGAAAAGTGGCATTAAGAGGCGCATTAGCCTCTTTACTTTATCTCGCTAATCTAGTATTATATTGGTATATCACCCCTCCACACTCCCGGCAGCGGTCCGGCGCGGCAGCGGAGGGGCTTTATCTGACTTTTGAGAGATTTAAGAAGGAGAGAGTACGCATGAAAAAACTGTGGGGAATTTTTCTGGCGGCGCTGATGGTCATCGGCTGCGTGGGATGTGGCAACGGAGCAACAGGGAATGGAGACGACGCTGCGGGATTGGCCACGAATGGCGATATGGCGTCGGAAACCGGAGGAGAGGCGGCTGACGAATCTTGGACAAAGGTCGAAAGCGCGGGCCAGCTCATACTGGGCTTGGACGATGCATTCCCGCCGATGGGCTTTGTCGATACGCAGACTGGCGAATTGGTTGGGTTTGACATCGATGTAGCAACCGAGGTGTGCAGCCGGCTGGGGATTGAGCTGGTCACACAGCCCATCGATTGGGATAGCAAATCCGCAGAGCTCAGCAATGGGAATGTCGACTGCCTCTGGAACGGCTTCAGTGAAACGCCGGAGCGCGCAGAGGAATTTAATCTCAGTATCCCTTATATGAAGAACGACCAGATCATCTTAGTGAAATCCGATTCCACCTATCAGGGTTTGAACGATCTGGCGGGAAAGATTGTCGGGGTGCAAGCGGATTCTTCTGCTGAGGTTGCGCTGAATGAGAACCCTGACTTCAAGGATACGCTTCAAGAAGTCGTACAGATCGACGACTATTCCAAGGCTGTTATGGAAATCCAGAATGGAACCATTGATGCGATTGCCATCGACGAAGTGGTGGCGCGCTACTATTTGCAGAACAACCCCGGCGCCTATACCATCTTGCAGGATGAAAACGGCGACGACGCTTCCCTGGCAGAGGAAAACTATGTCATCGGTTTCCGCAAGGGCGACGACGCTTTGAAGGAAAAAGTAGAGGGCGCTTTGAAAGAGATGTCGGCAGACGGCACGTTGGCGGAAATCTCCAACAAGTGGTTCGGGGAAGACGTCACAACGATTCCGGCGGAGGAATAAGAAGCAATTTCCATGAAAAGGGCTGAAAAGGAGGTGGTTGCAGCGTGAATTACCAGGTATTGCTGTCCCAGATGTTGGAAGGGACGCTGATGTCGCTGCGCATCTTTTTTTCCACGCTGCTTTTTTCCTTGCCACTGGGATTGTTGGTGGCGCTGGGACGTATGTCCAAAAATCCGATCATTAATTTGCCTGTGCGGTTCTACATACTGGTGATGCGCGGTACGCCGCTGATGCTGCAATTGCTGTTTATCTTTTATGGCTTAAAGCCCATTTTTGGTATTCAGCTCGACCGCGTGATTTCCGCGCAGGTGGCATTTGCCTTAAATTATGCCGCCTATTTTGCAGAGATTTTCCGTGGAGGAATCGAAGGAATCCCGCAGGGACAGCATGAGGCGGCAAAGGTGTTGGGCTTTACCAAGAAACAAACCTTCTTCCGAATTGTTTTGCCGCAGGTGGTCAAGCGGATTATCCCGCCGATGGGCAACGAGTTCATCACATTGGTCAAAGATACATCGCTGGCCCAGGCGATCGGCGTGGTCGAATTGCTGCGCATTACGGAAAATTGGGTGTCCTCGGCGGTCGACATGACCCCATTCCTGATCGCGGGTATTTTCTATCTGGTGATGAATGGCATCGTGACGCGCTGCTTTACAGTGGCAGAAAAGCGCCTCAGCTATTACCGTTAGGAGGGGAAGGACCGTGGAGATATTACAGGCGGAACAAATTCGAAAGAGCTTTGATGGAAATGAAGTATTGAAAGGGATTTCTATTTCCGTGAATAAGGGCGAAGTGTTGGCGATCATCGGACCTTCCGGTTCTGGGAAGAGCACCTTTCTGCGCTGCGTCACCCAGTTGGAGACGGTCGATTCCGGCGCCATCACCCTGTGTGGGGAGACGTTGGTCAAAAACGGGCCGGATGGGAAGGCTGTCTACGCGGATAAAGCGACATGCAGCCGCATTGGTCTGCGCATTGGCCTGGTGTTTCAGAATTTTAATCTGTTCCCGCATTTTTCTGTGCTGCGCAATATTACGGAAGCTCCGGTCCGTGTGCTGGGAAAGAAGCGGGAGGAGGCGGAGACAACCGCGCGCGAGCTATTGAAAAAAATGAACCTGGCGGACAAGGCGGACGCCTATCCCTATCAGCTTTCAGGAGGACAGCAGCAGCGGGTTTCCATTGCGCGCGCGTTGGCCATGGAACCGGAAATCCTGTTTTTTGACGAGCCAACTTCCGCGCTGGACCCTGAGTTGACTGGGGAGATCCTCAAGGTAATCCGGGAGCTTGCCGCAGAGCATATGACCATGGTGGTCGTTACCCATGAGATGAAGTTTGCCCACGATGTGGCCGACTATGTGGTGTTTATGGATGACGGCACGATTGTCGAACAGGGAAAACCGGAACAGCTCTTTGACAGCTCCACCAATGAACGCACCCGCGCGTTTTTGGCGCGGTATCACGATATGTAAAAAAGACTCTACAATCACTATCCTAAGCTGTAGAATAGCGATTGTAGAGGATTATTTTTATGTACACATATGGCATCTAAAGTAAGCGATGACTTCTTTAGATGCCATTTTATTATTAAATGATATTAATTAAAAATATTGACTAATAGTAAAAAATATAGTAAATTTATATCAGAAAGGGTGATTCCAATGAGAAAGATTGATTTATAAATTGTACATAGACAATACAAGGAAGTAATATTATGAAAAAGAGTATATTTACTTTATTGACGATCGCTTTGCTGTTTTGTTTTGTAATAAATACGCAGACAGTATTTGCAATTCCGCAACCTTTTATTAGAAAATTCTCTATAGAGTCGTTGCAGGGAATCCGTCCAAGTGAATATGTCAGTGCGAATGCCGCATCACTTGCAAAGGGGAAGATGTTGCTTCGTTCAAAAGGCAGAGGGGAAATATCCATAAAACGTTGGCAACAAAGCGGACAATCTTACAGCAATGACTTAATGCAGGTACAAAATGTTGATATAGGAACATATGGTTGTATGCTTACAAGTTTTACAATGGTTGCAGATTATCTGAGAAATTTAGATTATGATCCTGGACGGGTCAATAAGATTATTACAACGGCCGCTTGTCCTTTTCAATCTGTCGTCGCAGGTCAACGTTGTAGCTTATCAGTAGATGTGAATGAATTTAAAAACGTATCTGTAGCCGATACAGCGGCTTATGTCGCGGATGGAATCAGTCAAGGCTTGCCAGTGATTATTGGAATGGAAAACAGCTATACAACGCATTTTGTAGTCGCATATGCTTATAGCGGCGAATTAGTTTATATTAAGGATCCAGCATCCGACAATAAAGCAACTTTACAGGACTATACGAATAATGGATATTGGGTGAATCGAATTTTAAGGTATAGCTATTAATCATGCAAAAAGGAGCTTGTTATGAAGTGGACTTTCTTCTTTGGAGCGGTGGTTTTCTTATGCTTTGCGTTGCTTGCTTGCACAACGGCCCCAGGGCCCTCGGATGATCGTTTTGATAAGGGGAGTCCCCTTTCTTCTGCTGGGCCGTCGGAAATCCCTGTGGGAACATCAACGCCGGCAGAGCCGGACGCCATTCAGGAAATCCAAGGATACTCCCTGAAAGATGCCGGATTGACGATCACAGCGGATCAGGTTTTTTCCGACCCCAATACAGATCAAAAGCGCATTATATGGGACACATGGCACATGGAGGATGCGACACAGGAATGGTTTTCTGTAAAACGCGCAGATTATGGAGGAAATCTCACCTTTGTGACGGTTGAAACCACAGAAAGTGGAATCGATTATACCTCCCACGTGATGTTCCTTTTACAATGCTACCGCGGCGAAGATTTGGCAGATGGAAACACCATACAGATTCAAGGGGAACAAGTCCCAGTAGAGGAACTCCGCGAAAAAGAGGTCTGCGAAGTTGATGGGTGGATGGTGTGTGACCTGACCAGCTATGTACTGCCGGAAGGGTTTCCAGCGACTATGGAGAAATGGGAGCAGGAGAATCCAGGAGACTACGATTACCAATGGACATTCGAAGTCTATGATGCGTTTAAACAAAATCTTTCGAATTGGATACAAGTGGGCACCGCATCGGAACCGGCTATGACTTGATCTTTTGTCCGGCAATGTTTTAAGACCCTTCTAACGCTTTTTTCACTGGATACTACGGACATCAAACAGAAAAGCCATGGTGTCTAAAGTGTTTTATCGCTTTAGACACCATGGCTTTCCGTTTCTATAGAATGTTTCGCCGATCAACGGCCGTTGATCGCATCGATGATCGAGATGACATCATCCAAGCTGTCCACCTTGCGCAGACAAAGCTGCAAAACGTCCGGTTCCAATTTGCAGAGGTCGGGAATCAGGATGGAACGGAACCCTCCGTTGTGCGCAGCGCGGATTCCGGCGTTGGAGTCCTCCAAGACCAGGACATTTGCGGGCGGTTCCCCCAACTGTTCTGCCGTCAGCAGGAAAATTTCGGGATTCGGTTTGCTGGCGTGGACCTGGTGCCCGCTGACCACACAATCGAAACGGTGCTCCAAGCCGTGCTGTTTCAGCAGGAAATCGATCTTCTTGGGCTGGGACGAGGAGGCGACGGCTTTTTTTAAGCCGCGCTGTTCCAGCGCATCCAACAGGGGAAACAGCCCTTTTTTCGCGGGGATCTGTTCCGTCTGCAACGCCTCAAAGAAGAGCGGCGTCTGGCGGTCGATAACCTTCTGCACAGGGAAATCCGGCCCATAGACGTCCAGCAGGACTTGGGCGGAATCGGCCTTGCTGCGGCCCATAATCAGGCTGTGAATTTCGCGTGTAAAAACCTTTCCCTGTTCCGATACCGCCTGGCCCCATGTGCGTTCATAGAGTTGTTCGGTGTCAAACATCAGACCGTCCATATCAAAAATAACCGCTGTAATCCGTTCCATGGTGATTCTCCTTCCGCTTTGGGGCAATGCGCAACTTCAGATGCTTTGCCGGTGCAATATCTCATGGCTGCCCTAAAGGTCCCGCACGATCGTGCGCTGTTTTTATGCCGGTGGGTCGGCTTTTCCGTATGTATTATACCAACCTGGGGCGTAAACCGCAACTGTGTTGGACGGCAAGACTTTGCAAGGGCGCTTGATCGAAAGGGCACTTGACCAAAAAGGATGCAGGCCAGTCTCCCGCGAAATCCAGGCCGGAGAAAGCATTCCGGCAGGATTTACAGGCGCATCATCCCGGACATAATGCATACGCCTGCCGCGCCGCAGGAAAGGACACTTTGAATTTGCTCGGAATCAAGGGAGATGCCGCCGATCGCATAGACGGGCACGGACGCTGCGTGGCAGACCTCCCGCAGGAACGCCAACCCCCTGGGGGGAATCCCCGGCTTGCAGCCCGTTGCAAAGATATGGCCCGCGATGAGATACGAAGCCCCGAGTTGTCCGGCGCGGCGTGCGTCCTCCACGGAATGCACCGATGCGCCGATACGGGAAAAGCTGTCCAACGGCCGGTTGGCGTCCGCGGCGGCCTCTTCCAGCTTCCACAGGGGGAGCTGGATTTGTTTTACACCGAGACGCTTTGCCACATCGAGGAAGCTGTGAAGGACACAGGGAACCCGGTGGCGTTTACAGATCGCCAGGACGTCCGCCGCCAGCGCTTCATAGGCGCTTTCGTCCAGGTCCTTTTCGCGCAGGATCAGGGCGGCGGGCTGGAAGGCGCAGACCCGCTCCACCTGCTCGAGAAAGGGCCTGGTGCAAAGCGATCGATTGGTAACCGCGACGACGGAGCGATTATACGTAGACATAGTCGTTCATCACCGGCTGTAGGCCGAGCTTTTGGAGGTCGTGGAATACTTCGTCCACGCTCCGCCCGTCGGAAATCTCGAATTGGTCGTCGCCCTTTGCTTCGATCTCGTCCGAGTGTTCGCCAATCCCCGTGCTGACACCTGCGGAGATTTTCGTCGCGGCGATCGAGACCAGATTGTCCCGCACGCGCGCACATTCCCGCGTGGAGATGGTGATGCTGGCAAACGGCATCAGAAGCCGGTAGGCCATCACCACCTGCAAAAGCTGCGGTTCGTGGACGTCCATGGGATTGATCTTGTCGTTGTTGATGATCGGGCGGAGACGGGGGCAGGAGAAGGCGATTTCCGCGTGCGGGTATTTGCGCTGGAGCAGCCAGGCATGGCAGCCGGTGGCGAAGGCGTCCTTGCGGAAGTCGTCCAGCCCCAGCAGCGCGCCGAACCCAACGCCGCGCATACCGCCCTTTAGAGCGCGCTCCTGCGCGTTCAGCCGGTATGGGAAAATCCGCTTATGGCCCTGTAGGTGGAGCGTCTCATATTTGTCGCTGTTGTACGTTTCCTGGAAGACCGTGACGTAGTCGGCGCCGCACTGGTGGAGATAGGCGTATTCGTCGGAATTCATCGGATACACCTCCAGGCCGATCACCTTGAAATACTTGCGCGCAATTTTGCAGGCCTCGCCAATGTATGCAACGGTGGATTTGGAGCGGCTTTCCCCGGTCAGGATGAGGATCTCCTGTAGGCCGGTGGCGGCAATCGCCTCCATCTCCTTTTCGATCTGCTCGGCGTTCAGCTGCGCACGGTGAATTTTATTGTGGCAGTTGAAGCCGCAGTAGATGCAGTAGTTTTCACAGTAATTGGCGATGTAGAGCGGCGTAAACATGCAGACCGAATTGCCGAAATGCTTGCGGGTTTCCTGCTGGGCTACCTGTGCAATCTCCTCCAAAAACGGAAGGGCAGCGGGGGAGAGCAGCGCGCCGAAATCCTCCAGGGTGCGGTTTTCATGCCGGAGGGCGCGGCGGACGTCATCCGCGGTATAACGGTTGTAATCGTAGGCGGCAGTGCGGTCCAAAACCTGCTGGCCGATGCCGGAATCCAAAACCTCCATGCCCGGCAGGTATGTCATGTGGTCGATGCGTTCCTTTTTCATATCCTGCCGCACTTCGTCGCTCAGGATGCTTTCATTGATATGTTCATTCTGTGCCATGGCGCGTTTCCCTCCTTATTCTCTCAAAAAGCCGGTCAACGGGGAGGAGGCGCTTGCGCCCTTTTCCAGCGTGCGGCCAAGGCCGGAAAGGTAAGCTTTGCGGCCCGCCTCAATCGCCTGCCGGAACGCTTCCGCCATGACGGGGATGTCGCCAGCGGTCGCGATGGCGGTGTTGGCCATCACAGCGGCAGCGCCCATCTCCATCGCCTCACACGCCTGCGAAGGACGGCCGATGCCGGCGTCCACGATGATCGGGAGGTCGATTTCATCGATCAAAATCTGGATGAACTCCTTGGTGCAAAGGCCCTTGTTCGTGCCGATCGGCGCGCCAAGCGGCATGATGCAGGCCGCGCCCGCGTTGGCCAGGTCCCTGGCGGCGTTCAGGTCGGGGTACATATAGGGCATGACGACATAGCCCTCTTTTGCCAGGACCTCCGTCGCCTTGATGGTCTCGTAGTTGTCCGGCAGCAGGTATTTGGAATCGTGGATCACTTCGATTTTGATAAAGTCGCCGCAGCCCAGCTCCCGCGCGAGATGGGCAATGCGGACCGCTTCGTCGGCATTGCGCGCGCCGGAGGTGTTGGGAAGCAGGGTGACGGTTTTGGGGATATAGTCGAGGATGTTGGCCAGCCCGCCCTCGTTCGCGCGGCGCAGCGCCAGCGTGACAATCTGCGCGCCCGCCTTTTCAATGGCGGCTTGGATGAGTTCCAGCGAATATTTGCCGGAACCAAGAATGAAACGGGAGGTAAAGGTGTGCCCTCCAATGCTCAAAAGATCCTGTTGTGTATTCATGGTTCTTCTCCTTTTGTTGTACAGATGTATTGTGCGATGCAATTGGCCTCATGCGCTGCGCAGAGCGCCACACGGGGAGCCATCAGGCCGTAGCCGGGCCCCGTCTGAGCTATCCCATCGCCGCAGAGGTAAAAATGATCGGTGATTTTGCGCGTCTGGATGCGGTTGCTGTCGCTGTATCCAGCCATTCCGGAGGCGGAGACCAGGAAGGCCTGCGGGAAGCGCTCCAAGATGCCGTTTACCAGCATCGCCTTTGCCTCCGGGGAATCAAAGGCTTCACAGACGATCGGGTCCTCTGCAAAGAGCTCCGGAAGATTGCCTTCCGTCACGCGGATGCAGTCGGTCCGGATGTCCAGATAGGGGTTGATCTGCAGCAGTTCCTCCTTTAGGGCGTCGGTTTTGTACATGCCCAAATGCCGGAGGAAATACTGCTGTCGGTTTAAATTGGCGAGGTCCACGCGGTCAAAGTCGATCAGGTGCAGGTGCCCGACGCCGATGCGGGCCAGGGCAAACGCGACGTTGGAACCCAAACCGCCGAGCCCTGCGACAGCCACCCGCGCGTGGTCCAGCTTTTCCTGCACGCCTGCGGAATGGCGCTCCCGCAGCGCGCATTGAATCTGTTCTTTGGTGATAGGGTTGCGCGGTTCCAAATCAGCCACCTCCTACAAAATGGACGATTTCCACTTGGTCGCCGTCCGCGAGGACGGTCGAAGGGTACGCGGCTTTCGGGACAATCGCGCCGTTCCGCTCAACGGCGACACGGGCAGGGTTGTACTGGTTCTGGTCGAGGTAGCCCTGTAGGGTCGTCCCCTCCGCAAGTTCGACGGCGGTGCCATTGATCTGAATCATCATGCAGCTCCTTTCTGGAATCCGGCTGTAAGCAAAGAAAAAAGAGTTCACGAAAAAATACACCCGCGGTGGTGTACCCCTTCGTGAACTCTCGTTCACTCTCAACCGTTCCGATTCAATTGGATTCTCCTGATGGAGAACCTGTAAAATGTGCGCAGACGGGATGCATACAAAAACGGGAAATGCCAAGCATTTCCCGTAGGGTTCGTTTCTTTCCCTACGTTGGCATTATCCAAGTCAGGTTATGGGTCGAAGTTCGCAACTTCCTCTCAGCCTATGTATAAGCTCCCCTGTTCCATTTACGGGTCTACTATACACGATCCACCGGGATTTGTCAAGTTTTGGGCAGTGAGTTTCTTGCGTTGAAGCGTGGACAGGGGCTTTGGCTGCCGCTCGTGTCGCGCGCCGGCCAGGAGAAATCCCGGTTTCTCAGAAGATGGCCGCCTACTCCAAACGGAGCTGCATGTCTTTGAGGGAACGGACAGGCCGTTCCGTAATTTGATCCTGTGGCCCAACCGTTCCGCACAAAAGGGGCGCATGTTCCGCATAGAGCCGGACGGTGTCGGCGACTTTTTCCGGGCTGAAATTGGCGTAGCAATAGTTGCATCCGTTCCGGCAGGTGTGATAAGCGCCGATGTCGATGCTCTCGACACACCCGCACGCTGCGCGTTGGTTGCGGTCTTTGCCAGCGCGGAGAGGACAGCCGATGATCCGCTCGATCAGGCGAGGATCGATGCAGCTTCCGTGTGGGACGCCCACCGCCTGTAGGTCGCAGGACTCCGCGCAGCTCTCGATGGCCATGCCGTTCTCAGCGGCGATCTGGGCCATCTGTCCGGCCATATAGAACAGTGTATCCCCCTCCGGCGGAGACAGGAAAAGCCCTGCCGTATTGCGTTTTGTTTTTGCATAGAGATCGATCAAGCTGATGACCACCCTTTCCGTATACCCACGCAGACGCCTGGCAATTTCCGAAAAGGCGGCCAAATGGTAGGAAACGGTGTACCGCTGGTTGAGAAAGATCGGATCGTACCGCCAGACGACCCGCTCTTTGCCGATTTTGGAAGAGAGGGCCTGAAAGGTGGGGATTAGGCGGTCCTTTTTGTCGGGCAGATTGGGTTCGATATCCCGGCCATAGCTGGTCAATGTAAATTGGACATAATAGGGATATGCCGCAAGCTCTCCCAGATGGGGAAGCATGTTCTCCGGATTTTTGGTCCAAAAGACGATGCAATCCACCACCGAAGGCGATAAAGCGATGCGGCTGATTTGATGCGGGTTTATCGGGTTGCGGACATCCACATACCCCTCCCGGATGCGGTGCAGGAACCAATCCATATAGTAGTTGGGAATGTCCGTCCGGCGGCTGGCGCTGAGAATCATCGCTTCACATCCTTTTAGAAAGCGGTAAAACGGCGCTTCCTATTCGAGAAGTTGTATTTGGCTGTCCGGTAATAGGATTCAATCGTACGCTGCTAACAAGAATTATTTCCGATATTTATTGCTCCTGAGCATGCTCAAGAAAGCTTGGCGGTTTGTACAGTGGTGTAGCCAATCGTGCTTTTTGGCCTCGTTTCTTGCATTGTCAATGAGATCTAAATGATTATGTAGATTGTTTATGGAAACCGTTTTTCCTATCCATTGCATTGCGGATAGAAATATATTTGCAGGGTGAGAATCATTCATAAGATGTTGCCTGACTTTCTTTTGAATAAGGTAACACATTCTATATGGGCGGTGTGTGGGAACATATCCACAGGCGTGAGCTCCTGCGGGACATAGCCCAAGTCGGCCAAAATGCGCATATCGCGTGCGAGGGTTGCCGGATCACAGGAAACATATACCATGCGTTCCGGGTTCATTTGCACCACCGTGTGCAGCAATTCAGGAGCACAGCCTTTGCGCGGCGGATCTACAATGATCACGTCCGGGCGTTCGCCGCGCGCTTCGAGTTTGGCAGCAGCCTCAGCCGCATCCGCACATAGAAACTCTGCGTTGACGATCCCATTGCGCTCTGCGTTTTTATGTGCATCCTCAATGGCGGGTGCAACCACCTCCACGCCGATCACACGCTTGGCCTTCTTTGCCATGGATAGGCCGATGGTCCCTGTGCCGCAGTATAGGTCCAATACCGTTTCCTTCCCAGTCAAACCTGCGTAGTCCGCCGCCTGTTGATACAGACGCTCCGCCTGTGTGCGGTTGACCTGATAGAAGGATAGGGGGGAAATATGGAAATCCAGCCCGCACAGCCGGTCTGTAATGTGATCCTGCCCCCAAACAACGCGGTTCTTTTTCCCCAGAACGACGTTTGTCCGCTCGCGGTTGCTGTTGACCATCACGCTTTTAAGCCCTGGTACGTTTTCCCGCAGAAGCCGGACCAGCTCGTCTTCTTTGTGTACGCCATTCCCGTTGACCACCACGCAAGCCATTGCCTCTCCGGTGGCTTCCGCCTGCCGGAGATAAAGGTGGCGCAAACGCCCCTTGCTGGTCGCTTCCTCATAGGGTTCATCGCCGCTCAGCGGAACCCAGGCGCGGAAGGCTTCCATTGCAGCTTGGAAAGAAGGCGGCTGTAGCTTGCAGCTCGGACAATTGACGATCCTGTGGCTATGATGCGCATAGAATCCCATCGTCAAGCTGCCGTCTTTCGCCCGACCGATGGGAAGTTGCGCTTTGTTGCGATAGCCATCCGGCTGTAGGGCCCCCAAGATGGGGCGGAAGGGAAGGTTTGTAAAGCCCCCGATGCGTTCCACGGCGTCCCGTACACGCTGTTCCTTGGCGCGCAATTCCTCTTCGTAGTGGATGTGGCGAAAAACACATCCGCCGCATTGGGCAAATTGGGGACAGTCGGGTTCGATCCTTGCGGGCGATGGGGAAAGAATCCGTTCAATCTTTCCAAAGGCATGGGTTTTGGCCACCTTGAGAATGCGTACCTCTAAAACATCGCCAACGGCAGCCATGGGGACAAACACCGCCATGCCGTTCCAGCGCCCAACGCCACTTCCCTCGGCGGTATAACCGGTGATCGTGATTTCGACAAGCTCGTTCTTTTTCATCGTATCCATTCCTGTTTGAAAAACTCCTTTATCGTAAAACGGCGCGGAGTTTCTAGCACCGCGGCCTGTGTGACTAGTTCGGGAATATCCATTATTTCTATTGTACCATAGAACCTGGAATTTTCCTATCCACGATTGAATGGCAGAGGGATTTGCGGAGGAATCTAAAGGTGGACGGCATGCTTCGAATATGCGCAGAAATATGCAGGCGCTTACACGGAAGAAGGAAATAAGTTTTGTGGGAGGAGCACCGGAAAAATAGCCCAAATCGATACTGCCCATAGGCGATACCGCTATCCAAGCCCTCCGGAAAATCCAGTTTTTTTCCATCTTTGCATGACCCAACAGAGAGATTCAAGCATCTTATTCGATTTGCGGACATAATTGCGATAAGCTCGAAAAATCGTCGAATCAAAGAAAATTCAGAATATGCTCATATAAACTCAGAATATTTACGAAATGCTTCGAAACATCTGTGGATATATTCACTAAAATTGTATGATGAAAATCTTCGTTTTGTCCAAAACAGAGATTCTAAATCAAGGAGGCGATCTTTCGTTGACAGGGGCATTTCCCACATATTATAATGGGAACCAGAAAAAGGAAACAAACGATATTCTATATTGCTTATAAGTCCCGTGACAAAGTTTGTCACGCCTTTTCAATACAACTCCTCCCCAAAAAGCGAGAACCGGGTTTAACCCGGTTTTCGCTTTTTCTATGCCTTTTTTCGAAAGGCGCGTCGAAATCCTTCACAAAATTCCCATATTTTTTTGCCATCCCTTACTATATAAGATAGAAGGAAAAGGAGGTGCTGCACATGTCGATCCAACGCTCACGCCGGTTTGGGATCGGGATTTTTCTTTGGGTGGCGGTGCTCTTTGTAATCGCTACATGGTATTGTGCGGCGGTTTCCGGAGGGGAGGAAACCGACCCGCCGGATCTCTCCCAAATCGAAAGCCCCTATCTGTTGGAAGATAATCGGGCGCTTTTCCCGTGCGACGACGGAAGCTATGTGGCCATCAGCACGGAAGGGACGAAACGGATGTACGTGGTCAAATTGTGGAGAACCTCTTCGGGGTGGGAGGTCCGTTTGAGCGCTTCCCTGCGCCCGGGGTTCCGCAAGGCGTTTTGTGTGGACCAAAATCTCTACTTTTTCATGGATATTACCGATGTGCTGGAGGAAGGAAGCGGCGTCGATGCGCCAGCCATCCAGATCATCCGTTACCACATGGAAGATGAACAGACACAGGCGCGGATCATCCGCAATGCGGTCTGCGACTATGACCGAACCTGCCAGGTGGAATCCGGCGGACGGATTCTGCTGGTCCATGCGCCTTTGCTAGAAGAGATCAGCGACGCCACGCCGGTCCGAGTCTATCAGTTTGATAGCGCAGATTACGTTTTATCGCCGCGGGAGGAACTGCCGCAGTTCCCGGAGGGCGGGGAGAGCTCGGAACCACCCGCCGGGAGCGAACCCTCTGAACCGGAAGCCGGTCAGACGCTCCTCTATCTGTTTGACGGGCCGATCTCCGTTTCGGAGCTGGAGGATTCCTACACGGAACACACCGGCGTCGTGCGCGTCACCGGGACGGACGGGCGCATCAAAACTTCCGGCCGTGTGGCAACCGGGGATCTCATGGAGGTGCTGATCGACGGGCAGGTGAGCGACCGCGCGGTCGCCTGTATCCCGGGTGATGTGACGGGGCGCGGGAACCCCAGTGCAGCGGACACGCAGTTCCTCTATGAATATCTTACAGTGGGATGTTACCTCAGCGATGCACAGGAAAAGGCCGGGGATCTAAACAACGACGGCGTCCTCAGTACAGGAGACCTGCTCCTTTTGAAAGAAATGGTCTGGAAAAAAGGCTAACGGATTGATATCTATTATTTGAATGATAAATTTGGAAAAGAATCCAAATTTTCCGTTGACCTGTGCGGGGGAACATCCTATAATAAGGAAAAAATAGAAAGCATTTGGAGAGGGAAGCTTCTTCAAATGCTTTCCCAATGAAGGAGCATCTTACCATGTTGGAAAATTTGTTTATTCGCAACCTGTATGACCTCTCCCACACGGCGGCAGCGGAATATTTGGAGCAATACACATATCCTTGGGAGGCACTTGCCGGTATCGGGGCGTTTATCTGCAAGCTGGGGGAAACACTTTCTCCAGAAGAATATGAAAAGCGCGGGGAGGATGTCTGGATTGCGAAAAGCGCCACGGTATTCCCGTCCGCTTATATACACGGACCAGCCATCATCGGCCCTGAAACCGAGGTCCGCCAGGGGGCATTTATCCGAGGCAACGCCTTGGTGGGCGCCCACTGTGTGGTGGGCAACTCGACCGAGCTCAAAAATGTGATCCTGTTCGACAATGTGCAGGTTCCGCACTACAATTATGTGGGGGACTCCATCCTGGGCTATAAATCCCACATGGGCGCGGGCTCTATCACCTCGAATGTCAAGTCGGATAAGACGCTCGTGACGGTGCGCGTGGGCGATGAGCGCCTAGAGACCGGACGCAAAAAGTTCGGCGCGATGCTCGGTGACTGCGTGGAAGTGGGGTGCAATTCCGTGTTGAATCCTGGCACAGTGATTGGACGCCACACCAATGTGTATCCGCTTTCCATGGTACGGGGATTTGTGCCTGCTAACAGCATCTACAAGCGCGCGGGCGAGATCGCAGAAAAAGTGGAATAAGCCCTGCGCCAGCGAAAACCCTTTCAAATATTTCCCAAAAAAGTTTCGATCTCTTTACATTTTTCGCCTTGACGCTGCTTCCCTTTTCGGCTATGCTTAGAAGCCTACGGCCGGAGGAATGCGCCTGAAAAGAATGGGGAATTTTCAGGGAATCCCGCCGTAAAATATAGAAAGATAGGACCTTGCGCAATGGGCGCGAGGGGGGCGATGCCCCGGTGATTTTGTAATGAGACAGAAAAGAATTGCAGCCATTCACGATATTTCCGGATTTGGGAAGTGCTCTTTAACGGTCGTGCTTCCAATCCTCTCCGCAGCGGGCATTGAGACGAGCGTGATGCCGACAGCGGTGCTCTCCACACATACAGGAGGATTGGGAAAATGTACCTATCGCGATCTGACCGAAGATATGCGGGACTATGCAGCGCATTGGAAAAGCCTGAACCTTTCGTTTGATGCGCTCTACACGGGCTTTCTCGGCTCTGCGGAGCAGATCGGCATTGTTTCAGACATTGTGGATGACTTTCGAACGAGCGATACGCTGGTGATGGTCGACCCTGTGTTGGCGGACAACGGCAAGCTGTACGCCACCTGCACGCCGGAGATGGCGCACGGGATGAAAACGCTTTGCAAAAAGGCGGATCTCATCGTCCCAAATTTGACTGAGGCGGCATTCCTCCTTGGGGAGGAATTTTATGACGGTCCCTATGACCGCGCTTACATAGAAGGGGTACTACACCGCCTGAGCAATATGGGGCCGAGGTTGGTCGTTTTGACCGGGGTCTGGTTCAGCCCGGGCCTTCTGGGGGCCGCCGGGCTCGACCGGGATACGGGCCGGATCACCTATGCGTTTTCGCCGCGCATTGAGGGGGCTTACCACGGCACGGGCGACATTTTTGGGAGCGCCCTGTTGGCTGGCCTGCTCAATGAAATGAGCCTCCGGGATGCCATGCAGCTCGCGGTGGACTTTACCTGCGGGAGTATCCGCCGGACGCGCGAGGCGGGCACGGACCGCCGCTTTGGTGTGAACTTCGAGGCGGGATTGCCGCGCTTTATGGAAGAGCTGGGATTGTTCCCGGTGAGTTACCGGGTGGCGAGATAAATGGATACGGGGGATTGCGAAGATGTTCGCAGTCCCTCTTTTGTTTGAAGCGGTAGATTACAAAACCCTTACGATTCGGCCGCCGCGGTTTACTTTGCAATTTTTTGCTAGTATAATAAACTGTACGCAAATTTAAAGAAAAGGAGGCCGGCCCATGCTGGACAATCCTGTCATACAGAATATCTTCTCTGTGGCGCTGTATTTGCTGCGGATTGCGGTGCCGCTGCTCTCCATTGTGGTGGTCTGCCGGTGCTTTCATTCCCTGAAAGCGGGGCGGCGGCGGGAAGACCCGGTGGTGATTTTGCAGGATATGGTGACCAAGGAGATCATCCCCGTTTTGTATTGGGAAAATTCCCTTGGGCGCAGCCGAAGCTGCGACATTGTGCTGCACGACAGCACCGTCAGCCGTGACCATGCCGTTTTAATGCGCCGGGAAAGCGGTTGGATTGTGGTTGACACCAATTCCAAGGCGGGGACGCGCGTCAACGGCAAGAAGGTGGAAGACCGCGCGCAGATTTTGCCCGGCGATGTCATTACGTTGGGTTCAACATCCCTGATGCTCAAGCGGACCAGTGAAGCGAAAAACCTCAAGCCTCCGAAACGCCGCCGGGTACATGCGGCCTCCCCGTTTGGCTTGCTGTTTGTGGTGATGCTGATCCAGATCATGCTCTGTATCGAAGCGTGCTTTGCAGGCGGGCAATTCAGCTATATGCCGCTGATTCCATTGGGCGTTTTGGTTGTGATGGAGTGGGGATTTTATCTCTATTCCATGAAGGGCCTCAACCGGGTCAGCTTTGAGTTGGAAACCGTGGGATTTTTGCTCTCCGGCATCGGCATCATGTTGCTTTGCGGAAGCGGCGTGGAGGCAACCTATATCCAGCTTGGCGCCCTTTTGTTGGGCATTGTGCTGTTCTGCGTCATGATCTGGTTCATGAACGACTTGGAGCGCGTGATGCGCTGGCGGCTTGCCATTGCCATCGGCGCAATTGTGTTGTTCGCGATCAATTTAGTGTTTGCTTCTGAGAATAACGGCGCGCGAAATTGGATCTCGCTTGGGCCGGTCAGCGTGCAGCCATCGGAGTTTATTAAGATCGCCTTTGTGTTTGTCGGGGCGTCTACACTGGACCGGCTGCAAACGGCGCGGAACCTTTCCGGGTTCATCCTCTTTGGAGGCGTATGCCTCGGCGCTCTGTTTTTGATGCGCGACTTCGGCACGGCCTGCATCTTTTTTGTGACGTTCCTGATTATCGCATTCATGCGCTCCGGCAGTGTGCGCACCATCGCATTGATTTGCTCCGCCGCGGTGTTCGGCGTGTTCCTAATTTTGCGGTTCCGGCCTTATGTGGCGCAGCGGTTTGCCGCGTGGCGGCACGTGTGGGAATTTGCAAACGAGGCGGGCTATCAACAGACGCGCGTCCTCACCTACACGGCCAGCGGCGGCTTTTTCGGCGTCGGATTGGGCAACGGCTATCTAAAGAGCGTGTTTGCCTCCACCAGTGACTTGGTGTTCGGCATGGTGTGCGAGGAACTGGGCCTGATTTTGGGCCTCACCATCGTGCTGGCAATTGCACTGCTGGTGTTTTACGCCCGCTCCGACGTGACGCGCAGCCGCTCGACCTTCTATTCGATCTCCGCCTGTGCAGCAGCGGGGATGATGCTGTTCCAGACCTGCCTGAACGTGTTCGGCGCAACGGACGTGCTGCCGCTGACGGGCGTGACGCTTCCCTTTGTCAGCCAGGGCGGGTCCAGCATGGTAGCGGTTTGGGGCCTGTTGGCCTTTATCAAGGCCAGCGACGAACGCACCTATGCGGTACGAAAGCGGAAATAGTGGGCCCATGATGGAGAGAAAGGCGGTGGTATGATGAAGACAACGGGAACCCGCTCCCTGATCTTATTCCTTCTGACCGGTGGATTTCTCGTGGGGCTGGTCATCTTTCTGGCGTCCCTTGTGCTGGAGGGTGGGAACTGGGCCTTCCAGCCGTATAACAAGCATCTGTCCAGCGGCGGGCAGCTCTCCTATGCGGGGGAAGTGCTCGACCGGAACGGGACAGTTTTGGCGCAGAGCAAGGACGGCGAACGCCTGTATAACGACGACGAACTGGTGCGCCGGGCGACACTCCACGCGGTAGGCGATACAATGGGGTATATTTCCACCGGCGTGCAGTATAGTTACCGTGCGGAGTTGGCGGGCTATAACATCGTTACCGGCCTGGCAACGCCCACAGGGGAAACGACGGGCAGCGACATCCAGTTGACCCTGGACAGCAACCTGAGCAAGGTTACGTTGCAGGCGTTTGGAAATCAAAAGGGTGCGGCAGTTCTATACAACTACAAGACGGGCGAACTGCTCTGCATGGTGAGCTCGCCGACCTTTGACCCGGGCAACGTACCGGCAGATCTCAATACCGACACCTCCGGGAAGTACGAAGGTGTTTACCTCAACCGGGCGCTCTCTGCATCTTATACGCCCGGCTCTATTTTCAAGATCGTCACCAGTGCGGCGGCCATCGAAAATATCCCGGATCTGGATACCCGCACCTTCAACTGCCAGGGGGAGATCACGGTGAACGGCAACAAGATCACTTGCCTGAGCCGGCATGGGAATATTGGTTTCAAAGACGGCTTGGCGAAATCCTGCAACATTGTCTTTGCGGAGCTGGCGATGGAGCTGGGCAAGGAAAAGATGACGGCCGCGGCGGAAGCAATGGGCTTTAACCGCAGTTTCGACCTGGATGGGATTCCGACCAGCGAAAGCCAGTACGATGTGTCCGATGCCGAGGAAAACGAACTCGCATGGAGCGGTGTGGGACAGTATACGGATCTGACCAACCCCTACCATATGATGCTCCTGATGGGGGCGATCGCCAACGGCGGGACGCCGGTCAAGCCGTATATGATCGAAAGCATCACCACGCATTTTGGCTTAGTGACCAAGGCGGGGCACACGCAAAACGACCGCCAGCTTGTGCAGGCGGACACAGCGGCAAAGCTGAAGGAGGCCATGCGGTACAACGTCACAAGCGAATACGGGGACAATCTATTCCCGAACATGGCTGTTTGTGCAAAAACCGGCACCGCCGAGGTGGGCGGTGGCAAGGAGCCGAACGCCTGGATGGTCGGGTTCTCGAGCAATGAACAGACGCCGTACGCCTTTGCGGTGGTGGTGGAGAACGGCGCCTCCGGCATTCGGGCGGCGGGCGGCGTCGCCTCTGCGATGATGGCGGAGGCCGCAAAAATCCCGTCCGCGGGCAGCGAATAAAAGGGCCCTGGCCTTTCTTGGATAGGCCAGGGCTTTCTTGTGGCTGGAAATAAAATGAGGTGGGAAAATGATGAAAAGCTGGAAAACAAAGACGCAAATGTCGGAATCCATGGCGCTGGCGGTCTTCCTGACATTGGCCGGGGGCTTTCAGGACGCCTACTCCTACAATTGCAGGGGCAAGGTGTTTGCCAATGCACAGACAGGCAATCTGGTCCTGCTGGGGCAAAATCTGGCGATGGGAAATTGGCCGGCGGCGCTGCATTATGTGATTCCGTTGGCTGCTTTCATTTCCGGCGTTTATGTGACCGAATGGGTCCATCAGCGCTGCCGGGATTACCGGAAAATCCATTGGAGGCAGATCGTCCTGCTTGTGGAGGTGCTCCTGCTGACGGCCGTCGGGCTGATGCCGCAGTCGGTCAATATGCTGGCCAATGCCTGCCTGTCGTTTGCCTGCGCTATGCAGGTCAATAGCTTCCGGAAATTCAAGGGGCTTCCCTTTGCAACAACCATGTGCATCGGGAATATGCGCAGTGCTACGGCGATGTTCTGTAAATTCCGTGTGACAAAGGAGCCCTCGCTTTGGAAAAAGAGCCGGCAGTATTATTTTGTCATCTTCGTGTTTGCGGTCGGCGCGGCGGTTGGCGCACTGATGAGCCTGCGGTTCCAGGAGCCCGCCATTTGGGTGGCGGCGCTGTTGTTGCTGATCGGGTTTGTCCTGATGTTCATCCGGGAGGATATGGAGTCGAACCCGCAGCTTGTCCACGAGTGGGATGAGATCGGGGAGGATATCCGGCACCTGGCGCAAATCCCGCAGAAGGAGCTTGCTGGGAAAGAGGATGCATCTAAGTCAGAAAAGAATTGCTAAGGCGCTGGGGACCGGGCGCTGCTGCGGGGTATCCATCTGAAGAATCTGACTGGCCCGGCCTATAGCCGGCGCCAAACGAATGTGAGGCCGATGGGTTGATGATTATAGGAAACATCCTTTCGTTTTTCGCCGCCTTGTTTATGGTGGCGAGCTGTGTGGTGAAGCGCAAGCAGGCGGTCTTTTTCTGCCAGTTCTTGGAATGCGCGCTTCTGGCGGTGGCGTCCGTCTTTTTTGGATCGTTGGCGGGGATGACCACATTGGTGCTCAGCGCGGTGCGGAACCTGGTGGTCGCAAAAGGCCGGTATACAAAGCCGGTGATGGTGGCCTTTGTCATCCTCACCATTGTGGCGGGCCTTCTGGCCAATACGCGGGGGCTGGTCGGGCTTCTGCCGGTTTTGGCAACCGTAGAATACACCATTTGTTGCCATTATATTGAGGGAGAAATGGCGACCAAATGCAGCATCTTTGTGAACGTCCTGCTCTGGATCGTCTATTCGTTCCTGATCTGCGACTTTTCGACCGCCATCAGCGATTCCATCGTTTTAGTGGTGGATACGGTGGCCATCGTCCGTCTATGGCGAAGCGAACGTTCGGGATGCAGGCGCGAAGGCGCTGCGGAAGAACATATTTAAAAAACCGGCCCCATGCCTCGAAGAATTGCTTCGGGGTATGGGGCCGGTTCCGTATGAAGTTATGCTTCCTCTTTACATGCATCGTATAATGCAATCAGCCGCTCCAGGTGATACGAAAAGACCGGATACAGCGGGCTATCCTTTGGGATGGGCCGCTGTCCCAGCTCGTCAATGCTGGTGAGCTCGTGCAGAATCTGACGGTAGGTTGCGATCTTGCAGGAGATCTGAAAGACCTCCTCATCGTTTCCACGGAAGAATTTGATCTCCCCGATGTAATGTTCCACCGCCGTGGAGAGCGCGCGGATCGTCTGATTGATCGCAAGGATGTCGATGGGGTCGCCGGTGGAGGCGAAGTCGATGGACTCCTCCACAAGGCCGCGCAGGTCGGCATAGGCGCGCTTGATCTGCGCCACATAGTTGGGTGGCATGATGATGATATTGACCAGCAGCGCAATGGCCACGCCGATCAAGACCTCCAGGCAGCGCTGCCCGGCGTAGAACCATGGGTCCGAGCCGCGATACAGCACGACGATGGTGAAGATGATACAGGCCAGCGGTGCGCCGCCGTTGAGCTTCAAAACGTGGCAGAGATACAGCGTTAGGATGACGCCGATGCCGCACAGCCCCGCGTTCCCCGGCAGCGCCATGGCAAAGGCTGCGCCGATCGCCGCGCCAATCGCTGCGCCAACGATCCGGTTCTTGCCGCCGCGGATGGAGATGTCGATGGATTTCCCCATGGAAATGACCGTGGTGGACACGGCAAAGAACGGGGTGTCCAACATCAGCCAATAAGAAACCACCACGCAGAGGGTGGCGGCAATGCCCGTCTTGACGATGCGCAGCCCCATTCCCCCGCTGGATTTTAACAGTTTTTTGATCCGTTCCATGGCGTCCCTCATTTGTCACCCAGGACAATGCCCAAAAGTTCTGTGGGCTTTTCCAGAATGTAGACCGCGTGGTTTTCCTCCAGCTCCCGGCGGTCGCGGAAGCCCCAAAGCGCCCCGGCGGTGTCCATCCCGGCCGCCGCACCGGTCTTCATATCGGTGTTGGTATCGCCGATGTAAAGGCACTCCTTGGCAGGGACGCCGAGCTCCTCCGCGATGCGCAGTGCGCCGTCCGGCGCGGGCTTTTTCGGAATCCCTGCGCGCTGTCCATAGTAGCAGTCGAACAGCTTGTCCCCAAACATTGTTTGAATGATGGAGACCGTCCATGCATGGGGCTTATTGGAAAGGACCGCCAGGCGGATTCCCTTCGCATGGAGCTGCTGGAGTGTGTCCATCATGCCGTCGTACGGCTGAATCCGGTCCGTGGGGTCTGCGGCATAGTAGCCGTCGTATATGGTGCGCAGATGGGAAAGCTCCTCCTCGGTGAAGGTTCCCTTGACGCGCGTGAGCATCCGGCGCATCTGCGTATCCGCCCCATCCCCCACGATCTTGCGGAAGTCCTCCGGGTCGATGGTTGGATAACCGCATGCCTGGAGCGCGCGGTTTGAAAAGTTGGCAATGGAATACAGTGTATTCGCCAGGGTTCCGTCCAGGTCAAAAATACATGCCCGATACAAGCAACCACCCTTTTTCTATTTGGAATGTTTCTTTATTTTACTCAATTTCAGCCGGTTTTGCAAGGTTTGGGTGGTTCCAGCGGAAGCGGTTTCCAAGAGTGGGGCGAAAATCGTGGTTTTGGGAATCATCGCCTAAAAATCTTTTACTTTATGGAAAACTATGGTAAAATAAATTTGTTTCCGAAAAAATGGTCGAAGGCGGGGAGAAGTATGGGAAAAGGCAAGAAAACGCGGTATGGAATGGAAGTTCCCTTCCGAACTTTACAGCATTTGCTGCAAGAGATGGAACCGGATCTGGTGAGAAATACGTCCAAACGGTTTTGTTTTGTATTGGGCGCCGGCGCTTCCAGAGCATCCGGCATCCCCTCCGGCCAGAATTTGGTCGACCAATGGGACGAATACATACGCAGGCGGGATTCCCAAAAGGAATATGAAATCTGGCAAAGGGAAATGGAAATCCGCTCAAAGCAGGATCAGTATGCGCACTACAGCGACTACTACCAGAAGCGCTTTGAGGAAGATGAAGCGGAGGGCCACACGTTTATTCGAAACGTGACAGCGAAAGCGGAACCAAGCGCGGGATATTTGGCGCTGGCCAATGTCATGACGGGGACGGCGAATAATATTGTCCTTACGACCAATTTTGATAAGCTGGTGGAGACCTCCATTTTTCGTGATACAGCCCAAATTCCGTGGGTTATCAGCACGGAAGAAGAACTCAAATATTTGGATCTGTATGCGGACTACCCCAAAATTTTAAAATTACACGGCGATATGTTCAACAATATGCGGAATACGACGGAGGAAACCCAACGGCTGGATTTGAGTTGGAAAGAGATGCTGAAGGATGTGTTGAAAACATATCATCCGGTATTCATCGGCTACGCGGGGAACGACCCCGGCCTGATGGGGTATTTGGAGAGCGTTGCGGGTCAGATCAAACGGCCCTATTGGTTGTATTATCGGGAGGATGAGCTCACCGAGCGTATTTGGAAGTTTGTGGCAAACAGCGGTGGCTGTTTTGTGGACGGCCGTATAGGGTTTGATGGGATTCTGATGCATCTGTTTGACCGGTTCCATTTTCAAAAGGCCTATATGGAACAGGCAAAGGAACGGGAACAGGTCTTTCAGGCAAAGTGGCAGGAAGCAAAAGATGCGTTAACGAAACTCTTAGCGGACGAAACTGAGAGTAGAAAAGATCAAAATCTCTCGGATGACAATTCTATGCGCGAGAGCGTTGCGCAGATTATCGGACAAGAAATGCCGGAAATCTGGCTGTACAACTTGTGGAACTATCGGCCAGAAGAGCAGAAAAGGCTTTTGGACGCAGCTTTGGTAAAATTTCCAAAGAGCGCATACGTACTGGGAAGCTATGCACTTTATTGGGAAGATCAGCACGAGATGGATGAAGCGGAGAAATATTATCAACGCGCAATTGAAGCCGACTCGAAGGATGCAAAAAACTTGGGAAATTATGCGAATTTCCTAAATCTCCAACGGCAGGATTACGACAAGGCGGAGGAATATTATCAACGTGCGATTGAAGCCGACCCGAAGCGTGCCAATACGCTAGGAAATTATGCGATTTTCTTGAAGAACCAACGACAGGATTACGACAAGGCGGAGGAATATTATCAACGTACGATTGAAGCCGATCCGAAGCATGCAAATACACTTGGAAATTATGCGAATTTCCTATGTGACCAACGACAGGATTACGACAAGGCGGAGGAATATTATCAACGTGCGATTGAAGCCGACCCGAAGCATGCCAATCATCTTGGAAATTATGCGAGTTTCCTATGTGACCAACGACAGGATTACGACAAGGCGGAGGAATATTATCAACGTGCGATTGAAGCCGATCCGAAGCATGCCAATACGCTAGGAAATTATGCGAATTTCCTATGTGACCAACGGCAGGATTACGACAAGGCAGAGGAATATTACCAACGCGCGATTGAAGCCGACCCGAAGCGTGCAAATACACTAGGAAATTATGCGATTTTCTTGAAGAACCAACGACAGGATTACGACAAGGCAGAGGAATATTACCAACGCGCGATTGAAGCCGACCCAAAGAATGCAAATACGCTAGGAAATTATGCGAATTTCCTATGTGACCAACGGCAAGATTACGACAAGGCAGAGGAATATTACCAGCGTGCGATTGAAGCCGACCCGAAGGATGCAAATAATCTTGGAAATTATGCGAATTTCCTATGTGACCAACGGCAGGATTACGACAAGGCGGAGGAATATTACCAACGCGCGATTGAAGCCGATCCGAAGGACGTAAGGGCTTTGGGAAACTATACCGTATTTTTATATGAACAGCGACATGACTATGACAAAACCGAAGAATATCTCCAAAAGGCTCTTGCAGTTGCTCCCGACTGTATCACTAATCTAGAAAATTATGCAGAATACTTAGAAGATGTATGCCACGATGTAAAGGCGGCGCAGGAATACCGCCAGCGCGCAGAGAAACTTCGCGCAGAGCAGGACAAGACCACCCCATCCGATAAAAATTCTTGACCTCCCCCGCCAACAATGGAAGCCACCTCCGAATCATTTTAGGTTTTATACACCGGAAGGCCAGCAGGGGCATTCCACTGCTATCATACCAAAAATCGTATAGGTGGGATTCTGATGCATTATACAGAACGGATTCGGGCCCTGCGCGAGGATCAGGATTTGACACAGGAGCGGATTGCAGGGATTCTTCATGTGGGGCAAAAGACCTATTCGGATTATGAGACAGGCAAAATCCGCATCCCATTGGACAGCATGATCGTGTTGGCAAAATTTTATAATGTGGATTTAAATTACATCTGCGGCGTCAGCGGCCAAAAGCGTCCCTTCCCACGGGACTGAGCGGACGGGCGCGCTGTTTGTGAAGTAGGACAGGAGAGGATACAGATGGAATATCGTTTGGAAAGCGGGCGTCTCAGCGATTACTTGCAGGAGAGCCGGTATGTCGATTACCACCACCCGGCGATTCAGCAGGAGGCCGGCCTCCTGTTTGCCGGATGCACCAACGACCTGGAAAAGATTCTCGCGGCGTTCACCTTTGTGCGCGATGAACTCCCCCATTCCGGGGATATCCACAGCAGCCGCGTCACCCGCACGGCCTCCGAAGCCCTGCGCTTCCGGGAAGGAATCTGCTATGCAAAGTCCATGTTGCTGGCGGCCCTGCTGCGTAGCGCGGGAATCCCGGTGGGGTTTTGCTATCAGCGGCTGGCGCGGCATCGTCCGGAAGGCGGCTACTGCATCCATGCGTTGAATGCGGTCTACATCGCGGAACGGGATCATTGGACCCGCGTCGATGCGCGCGGCAATACCGGGCGAAAAAATGCACAGTTTTTCCCCGACGACCCTTGCCGGGAACAGGTCGCCGTTCCTGTACACCCCGAGCAGGGAGAGATCGACTATCCCACCATCTATGTGGAACCGCTGAAATGCACCACGGATGTGTTGGAACAAAACGACGATTGCCGGGAGATGTTGGCAAAGCATCTTCCCTCCCGCCTCTGAGATGGGGGCGGCACAAAAACGGCTGCTCTTTGTCAACGGCACCATGGGCGCCGGGAAAAGTGCTACCTGTGCAGCGCTTTTAAAGCAGATGCAGCCGGCCGTTTTTCTGGACGGCGATTGGTGCTGGAATATGCAGCCGTTTCTCGTCAACGAGGAGACAAAGGCCATGGTGACCGGCAACATTGTCTATCTGCTCCGGAATTTCCTGCGGTGTTCCGCCTATGAGACGGTCATCTTTGGTTGGGTCATGCACCAGCGGGAAATCATAGACGGGTTGCTCGAGCAATTACAGGATCTGGATTTTCGTTTCTATCTGTTTACATTGACCCTTTCGGAAAGGGCGTTGCGCGCCCGGCTGGAAGACGACATTGCAAATGGGGTGCGTTCTGCAGATGTGATCGAACGCAGTGTCGCGCGTTTGCCCTTCTATGATACAATGGATTCGATCAAAATCGACGTGAGCTCCATCCGCCCGGAAGAGGCGGCGCAACGAATATGCGGGGAAATCGAAAGAAGGGAAGAACCATGATTTTTGAGACGGAACGGCTTTATCTGCGGAAACTGAACCAGGGGGATTTTGCCAACTTGTGCACCATTTTACAGGATGAAACCGCCATGTATGCGTATGAGCACGCGTTCAGCGGCGAAGAGGTGCAGGAATGGCTGGACCGGCAGATCACGCGCTATCAAACAGACGGCTTTGGCCTGTGGGCCGTGCTGCTGAAAGGGACCAATACCTTTATAGGGCAAGCGGGCCTTACCATGCAGGATGCGGGCGACGGCAGGCGCGTGGTGGAAATCGGCTATCTCTTCCGCCAGGACTATTGGCACAATGGCTATGCGACGGAAGCTGCACAGGGCTGTAAACAGTATGCGTTTGAGACGCTCGGCGTGCCGGAGGTGTATTCCATCATCCGGGACAACAATTATGCTTCCCAACGCGTGGCAAGGCGCAATGGGATGCAGCCGGCCGGGACGATGGTCAAACACTACCATGGGGTGGACATGCCCCACATCCTCTACTGTGTGAAAAATCACCGCATCCAGCGCATGCAGCCGGAACAGTTGGACGCTTGCATGGACATTTGGCTCCATGGCAATTTACAGGCGCACGCCTTTATCCCGGCGTCCTATTGGAGAGGGGCGGCTGACTCTGTGCGCGAGGCGCTGCCCTGCTCGGAGATCTGGGTCGATTTGGAAGGGGATACCGTGCGCGGATTTATCGGCCTACAGGAGGATTACATAGCGGGGCTCTTTGTGGCCCCCGCCTTCCAGGGGAAAGGTGTAGGAGGCGGGTTGCTCGTCTTCAGCCAAAAGAAACATCGCGCTTTAACCCTTGAGGTCTATGAAAAGAACGGGCGTGCGGTGCGTTTTTACCAGAAGCACGGGTTCCATCTGGTCGAGCAGCATATAGACGATGCAACCGGCGAAACCGCATACCGGATGTTTTGGCAAAAAGACAGCCGCATAGAAGCGGTGGACAACATCATATTTCGGTTGGATAAATAAGATTTGTATTCAAGAAAGGGCGTATGGTTCCAATTTACCGTACGCCCTTTTGCCATCTGTAAGGGAAATGCAAAAATGGGACTGGCTTTTCCACAAGCCGCCCCTTATAATGAAGACAAGTAGAAAAAGACGTTATGGAACGGAGAGAATACACTATGGAGAATCAGGAACAGCAAAGACGGCGGGAGACTCATGCACCGGAGCGCAATCCCAACCCGTGCCCACTGTATCGGAAATGCGGCGGCTGTCAGCTGCAAAATATGTCTTACCCGCGCCAGCTCCACTGGAAGCAGGAGCTGGTGGAACGGCTGTTGGGACGGTTCCACCGGGTGAACCCGATTATCGGCATGGAGCATCCCTACCACTATCGCAACAAGGTACAGGCTGCCTTTGCCCTGGATCGAAGAAAGCAGATTGTCTCCGGGGTCTATCAGGCGAGCACGCACCGGGTGGTCCCTGTGGAAAGTTGTATGATTGAGGACGAGACGGCGGACCGCATCGTCGGGACCATCCGAAAGCTGATGAAAGATTTCAAAATGGAGCCCTACAACGAGGACACCGGGCGTGGGCTGGTGCGTCATGTGCTGGTCAAACGTGGGTTTGTCAGCGGCCAGGTGATGGTCGTGATGGTGACCGTCTCCCCGATTCTCCCCGCAAAAAATAATTTTGTGAAGGCCCTGCGCAAGGCGCATCCAGAGATCACGACAATCTTGCAGAACGTCAACAACCGCGCCACCAGCATGGTGCTGGGAGAATCGGAGAAGGTTCTCTACGGTCCCGGTTATATCGAAGAGTCCCTATGCGGCTGTGTGTTTCGCATATCCGCCAAGTCGTTTTATCAAATCAATCCGGTACAGACCGAGGTCCTCTATAATAAAGCGATTGAACTCGCCGGGTTTACCGGAAAAGAAACGGTGGTGGACGCCTATTGCGGCACAGGGACCATTGGGCTGATTGCCGCAAAACGCGGTGCGGGACACGTGACCGGCGTGGAGCTCAACCAGGATGCTGTCCGGGATGCCATTTCCAATGCCAAGCGCAATGGAATCAAGAACGTGTATTTTTACAATGCGGACGCCGGGGAATTTCTTTCCGCAATGGCCGACGAGGGGGAAACCGTCGACGTGGTGCTCATGGACCCGCCCCGCGCAGGCAGCGATGAGCGGTTCTTAACTTCTTTGGCGGGGTTAGCGCCCAAGAAGATTGTTTACATCTCCTGCAACCCAGAGACGCTTCAGCGCGATCTGCAATTCCTAGTGCGTGCGGGATACCATGTGCAGGAGATTCAGCCAGTGGACATGTTCCCACACACAAATCATGTGGAGACAGTCTGCCTTTTGTCCAAACTTTAAATAAACCCAATATTTTATTTCTGAGCATTTATACAGTATTTAATAGTGGATTTATTAAAAATAAGTTAAGAATATTTCGATGAGCTACCAGATGATTGCCGCATAGTATGGTCGCTCAGTTCATTCCCCTGTTAAAACTTAACTCTTGTGTGCGATAATAAGTCCCCCGTCCTGGGAATTTTCCCAGAACGGGGGACTTATGGTTTACAGGAAAGAACTCTTTCCTGTTATTTCGTTTTTGTTCTTACGCAATCGTCACTGCACAATGCTTCACTGCATTCTGGCCCGGCAGGGTGGTATAAACGCCCGTGCTCTGGCCCGGCGTGCCGGTCGCATAGACTCTGTAGTAGTAGTCGTTGCCGACCTTCGTCACAAACTGCGTCTTCAGCACATCGCCGTTGCCGACCGTGAAGCCCGGCGTCATGGCGTTGCCGTTGACGACCGTCATCTTGAAGCAGTATGCCTGGCCATGCTTCAGTGTGAAGTTGACTGTCGTATCGGAAACCACATAGGCATTCGCCGCCACGCTCTGGCTTGCGGAGACAACGCCCGCTGCGCCGTATGCATTGCCAACATTCGCAGACGTGCTGCCGCTGTTCTTCGAGCTCGTGGAGGTGCTCTTCTCGACCAAGCCGTCAATGCTGTTCTCCAGCGCCTCGACTGCGTTTGCAACCTCTTCCTCGGTCGCCTGCTCGTTGTTCAGCGTTGCAATCGCGCTGTTCAACGCACGCTTCATCACAGCAACACTCGCTGCCGTATACCTGCTGGTATTGATTGCCTCAGCTTCCCCGATCAATGCTTCCAGCGCATCCTTATCCGGGATCATGCGCAGGGCGGAGATCGCCGCCGTAAGGTCTTTCACAGCCGTGTCCACCGCATCCTGCGTTGCATTTGCATCTTCCAGCACGGACTTTGCTTCGGCCAGGACAGTCTCAAAGCTCGTCCATGCCTCGTTCTGGATGTACTGGTCCGCATTTTCAACAATGCCGTCGCCCTTGAGGACCAGCGCTTCCAGCTCGGTGATGTCTGCGCG
>OGGQ01000755.1_pt1 | contig 45980 bp, 40 predicted proteins | sample 1571191 | NCBI WGS metagenome assembly OGGQ01 (sample SAMEA2582061, study PRJEB24529) | metagenome | biome: Human gut stool | place: China | collected 2011
GAAGTGGAAAGCAGTCCTGTTATGCAGAAACTTTGGGAATCTTACCGCAGGAAGTTTTCCTATGCGGCAGAGCTGGAATGGAACATCATTATGGAAGCGATCCGTAGTCTATACGCTCTCTGTGAGTAGAAAGTGGACCTATAAAAAAACACGGTCATTATTGTAAAGTCTGCGGAGAATACAACGCCAATGAAAAATTTTCAGGTAGAGGCCATACGGCTCATATCTGTAAATCCTGTGCTTCTTTGCCGTCGGAGAAGCAAGCGGAGCAAATAAGGATAAATCGCTTACTGAATCTTCCATGGAGATTATCAAAGGAACGGATTTCCTGGCAGAAAAACCGAATGAAAGATAAGCACCAGGAAGTTCGTGTGCTGGCGAAAAAATAATACGAGATGAGGTTTCCTCCGAAGCGGTTAGAGGACACCGAGGACAATTTTGATTTTCTTGATAAGGACGATTTTACAGAATAACGAAAGCGGTCTGCACCATGCGGGCCGTTTCTTTTTTGGGTATGGCTCTAAATATGCTCCTGGGGATGCCCATATGTTTGTGATCGAAGGAATGGCCAAAGTCCGGAAGGTCATTGAAGAAAACAGGAAACGAAAGCTGACAGAACCTGATGCGGACTGCAGCTGCTGTGAGCATAAATCCAGATGTCTTTACAGATACAATGCGGAAAAGAATCCAGACCGCAATAAAGTCATGAAGAACAATGAACGGTGGGAAGAGCTGCGGGAGGAATCCAATGCGAATATCCAGAAACACCACCGATTCCTGCAGCATGAAATCGAGAAATACGAAGGAAAAAAGGAGCAGAAAGCCGCTTAACGAATGGAGCGTTTCAAAAAATCCAAATAAGGGGATTCTGCGCCCTAGAATGAGAGGAAGAAAAAGGAAGAGGCAATCCGGCAGAGAATTCGGTCCTAAAAAAGTCCGAATTCTCCGGGATTGTCTCTTCCCTGCATGTCAGGGGTTAAAAATCGGTATTAACCGACAGCCCTTTCAATTTTTTGATGGCTTCACCAGCTCTTCCCGCCTGGCGTTCCCCTCCTGAAATTCTGCACTCAGGCTTTGGGATTCAGGATTTTTCGTTTCATCTGTCTGTCTTCATGGCCAGGACACTGTTCTGGTACTCTCCTGTAAAGGTAACCTCGCGCCCAAACCAGGAAGGCGGTACAAAGGAGAGGGCCGCCTCCTCGGAGGAAAATTCCACCTCCGCCAGAATCAGTCCCTCATAGGCCCCCTCAAATACGTCCAGCTCAATGGTAAGCTTTGCTTCTGTCTTTGTCTCGCTGAGAGGGATCAGGTACCGTTTCTTCGTCAGCACGATCCCGTCTGCCTTCGACAGAAGGTGAGCGTAGGATTCGGCGGTCAGAGGCAGGTTATACTCTTCCCGAATCATTTTTCCGCGGGATTTGTAGGTGAGGTAAAAGCTGTCATCTTCCCTGCGGACACGGACAACAGGATCCGTGGACAGATAAGCCTGTTCGATCTGATGAAACGGCCGGGACAGACAGTCTGTCGGCATAAGAGACCGGTCAATGAGATATTTGCGTTCAATTTCCATGGATATTCACTCCCCGATTCATGAGTCATAAAATAGATAAAAACACAGCAGACAATTCTCTGTAAACATATTATACATGAAAAAAGCAAAAATAAAAGCAGAATAAAACGGCAGCAATATGGACAATCAGCCGGGCGAAAAGGCCGGACAGGCACATAAAGACCGGGATTAAGGGGTATAGGCATGGAAAAATAAAAAACAGCGAGGTCAGGAAGCCGGAATTGAAAGAATCATAAAGGGCAGAGGATGCCGATTTGGAAAACTTCAGAAACTGTTAGAAAATATTAAGGGAATTTCTTGTGGATTTATGATATAATGAGCGCAAGCGAGCCTGTGGGAGCTTGCTCACGCAAGGCGAGCGGCGAGTGCGCATCCCTCGGAGAGAATGGCATATCCGGAGGATATGGTATAATGACCGCAGAGCGGTTATTATACCTGCGCATACCGGGCATTATATCTGCACATACCTTGGAGAGAATATCATATCCAAAGGATATGTATATTGATATTAATACAGGCAGGATCCCTTGCCGGCCCGGAGAATTTTGGAAATTCAAGGGCCGGTCAGACGGATTCGGAAAAAAGGAGGAATGGGTATATGTGGTCGATTGGAGAAGTGAAAAGACGCGGATGGAGACAGATCGGGCTTTACTACTGGCCGGCGTTCCTGCTGCTTCTGATATTCAGCCTGGCATCGGGACTGGGAGAAGTGTTCCGGGTGGATATCGACAGCCTGATAGAGGGAATCATGGAGGGAGGCGCGTTTTACGGGATATGGGATATGGCAGCAGGGCTTTTGCTCAGCTTTGTGGCTATCTCCGGTCTGGTGGGGCTGTTAGTCAGGATCTTTGTGCTGAACCCCATGGAAGTGGGCGTATACCGGTTTTTCATGGAGAGCAGGGCGGAAGGCTTCTCCGTGGGAGTCAGCAGGATTCTGTATGCCTTCTCATCGGGCAGCTATGGAAATATCGTAAAAATCATGTTCTTTCGGGATCTGTTCCTGTTTTTGTGGACCCTTCTGCTGATTATCCCGGGAATTGTCAAATCCTTTGAATACCGGATGATTCCCTATATTCTCTCCGAAAATCCGGACGCTGACATGAGAGATGTGTTTGCACTGACGAAGGATATGATGAGAGGAAGCAAGTTCCAGCTCTTCCTGTTCGACCTCTCCTTCCTGGGATGGTATCTGCTGGGAATCCTGGCCTGCGGAATCGGACTCTTTTTTGTGGCGCCCTATGTGAGTGCGGCGGAGGCTGAGGTCTATGCAGAGCTCAGAAACAGCGTGAGCGGATTTCCTCTCAGGGGCTTCGGGGAGAGAAACACGGATTCATCCGGCGAAACGGAAAATGAAGGCTGGGGAGGCTATGAAAACCAGGAATAGAATCAAAGCGGCCGGGACAGACCGGGCATAGGAGAAGAAACCGGGGAGCTGGAAAGACAGCCAGCTCTCTGATACAATGGAAACCGGGAAACAGAGATACATTGGAAACGGAAAAAAATAAAAACACAGAGAATCAGGAGGAATCAAAATGGCAGAGGTATACGCATTTCTTGCAGACGGACTTGAGGAGGTGGAGTGCCTGGCGGCAGTAGATGTGCTGATCCGGGGCGGCGTGGATGTGACGCTCGTATCGATTTCTGACAGGAGAGAGGTGACAGGCTCCCACGGCTTTCACATTACGGCGGACGCCGTCCTCGATGAGGTGGATCTGGACAGGCCGGATGTGTACTTTCTTCCGGGAGGAATGCCTGGAACGAAGCATCTGGGAAGCTGCGAGAAGCTGTGCAGCGCCCTGGTGAAAGCAGCGGGAGAGGGCAAGAGGCTGGCAGCCATCTGTGCAGCGCCCAGCGTGCTGGGAAGCCTCGGACTTTTAAAAGGGAAGACGGCTACCTGCTATCCAGGCTTTGAGGGCGCGCTGGGAGGCGCAGTCCATACCACCCGGGGAGTGGTGACAGACGGAATGATCACGACGGCAAGGGGGCTTGGCTACGCCTTTGACCTGGGGCTTGAGCTCCTCGGGCTTCTCACAAGCAGGGAGCATGCGGCAGAGGTGAAGGCAGCTATCCAGTACGATCAGAATCCGGATATGCTCTAACGAAAGCGGGGCAGAGCCCCCGCTTTTTCCTTTTTCCTGCCGGACAGGTGCCAGACTGCGGAAAAACGCCGGAAAATTCCTGAAAACAGATGAAAAAACTCCAGAAAAACGTGATTTTCTACTGGCGTTTACGCAATACATATGCTATAATGCTATCTTGAAGTGTAACGCCCAGATGATACGGCGGTTCACATATATTAAAGGAGGAACCCTTACAATGAGTTTACAGGTAGAAAAATTAGAAAAAAACATGGCAAAACTTACAATCGAGGTGTCCGCTGAAGAGTTCGAGAAGGCGATGAAGGCAGCTTACAATCACAATAAAACGAGATTTAACATTCCTGGCTTCAGACGCGGAAAGGCTCCGCAGGCCATGATTGAGAAAATGTACGGCGCAGGCATCTTCTATGAGGATGCAGCAAATGCAGTGATCGACATGTCCTACCCGAGAGAGCTTGAGGCATGCGAGGAGGAGATCGTTTCCTCTCCTGAGATCGAGGTAGTTCAGATTGAGAAGGGCAAGCCATTTATTTACACAGCCACTGTTGCATTAAAGCCAGAGGTGACATTAGGAGAGTACAAGGGAGTAGAGGTTGAGAAGACTGATGCCACTGTCACAGACGAGGACGTTGAGAAGGAATTAAAGAGCGTTCAGGACAGAAACTCCAGACTGGTTGCTGTTACAGACAGACCGGTTGCTGACGGAGATCAGACTGTAATCGACTTCAAGGGATACGTAGACGGAAAGGCCTTTGCAGGCGGTGAGGGCAAGGATTACCCTCTCACCATTGGTTCCCACTCCTTCATCGATACATTTGAGGAGCAGATGGTCGGCATGAACATCGGCGAGACAAAGGAGATTGAGGTAACATTCCCAACTGAGTACCACGCAAAGGATCTGGCAGGAAAGCCAGCAAAATTTGAGGTTACAGTGAAGGAGATCAAGGTAAAGGAGCTTCCTGAGTTAAACGATGAGTTTGCAAGCGAGGTTTCTGATTTCGAGACACTGGCTGAGTACAAAGAGGACTTAAAGAAGACTCTGACTGAGAGAAAAGAGAAGACAGCAGAGGCTGAGAATGAGAATAAGGTAATCGACAAGGTTACAGACAATGCTCAGATGGATATTCCGGAGGCTATGATCAAGACACGTCTTCGCAGCATGTTTGATGACTATGCAAGAAGGCTTCAGAGCCAGGGACTGGATATCAACCAGTACATGCAGTTCACAGGCATGACAAGAGAGAACATCATGGATCAGATGAAGCCGCAGGCAGTAAGACAGATCAGGACAGGCCTGGTTCTGGAGAAGGTTGCCGAGGCTGAGAAGATTGAGGTGTCAGAGGAGGCTATCGACGCTGAGATCGCGAAGATGGCAGAGGCTTACAAGATGGAGGCTGACAAGTTAAAGGGTCTTTTAGGTGAGCGTGAGCTTGAGCAGATGAAGAAGGATCTGGCTGTCAAAAAGGCAGTTGAGCTTCTGGTAGCTGAGGCTAAGTTAGTATAAGCCGGCAGGCTCAGAAGGATGTCCCAGCTCGGTGACGAGCTGAGGGCTTAAGCAAAAGAAAATCAGCAGGGATTCCAAGCGCGGGAGAGCGGCAGGGCGCAGGCTTTGCCGGCTCCGGCGGGAGGATGAACAATTCCACAGGGCAGATGACACTGACAGGGAGTGCTGCAAAATAACGGTAGGAGGACGGCGGCCAGGGCTTTCTGAAAGCAGGGCCGCCGTCTGCCGGATATCGGAAGTTTCCGGCGCCCCTATGCTTTTTGTTTTTCAGGAAAATTCATGGTCTCTCCGTGCATCTGCGCGGCGGGGCGCATACCTTTTTATTAGAATAGGAGGCATTATATGAGTTTAGTACCTTACGTCATTGAATCCACCAGCCGCGGCGAGCGTTCCTATGACATTTTTTCCAGACTGCTCAAGGAGCGTATCGTATTTCTGGGCGAGGAGGTAACAGACGTGTCCGCAAGTCTGATTGTGGCGCAGCTTCTGTTCCTGGAGTCTGAGGATCCCAATAAGGATATTCACCTCTACATCAACAGCCCGGGCGGTTCTGTGACGGCTGGAATGGCTATCTACGATACGATGAACTACATTAAGTGTGATGTTTCCACTATCTGCGTCGGCATGGCAGCCAGCATGGGCGCCTTCCTTCTGGCAGGAGGAGCAAAGGGAAAGAGACTGGCTCTTCCAAATGCGGAGGTTATGATTCACCAGCCGTCCGGCGGAGCCAGAGGACAGGCGACGGAGATTCAGATTGTCGCTGAGAACATTCTCAGAACGAAGAAAAAGTTAAATGAGATTCTGGCAGCCAATACAGGCCAGCCGTATGAGGTCATCGAGAGGGATACGGATCGCGACAACTATATGACAGCTGAGGAAGCGCTGAAGTATGGACTGATTGACCGTGTCATTGCAGGCCGCTGATTATGAAGAGAGAGAGTAGAGGTGGGCGAATGCCAGGCAGACAAGACGACAATATCAGATGCTCTTTCTGCGGAAAGACACAGGAGCAGGTCAGAAAGATGATCGCCGGTTCCAACGGCGTGTATATCTGTGACGACTGCATTGAGCTGTGCGCAGAGATTCTGGAGGAGGAGCTTGGAGACGCAGACAACAGAGGAGGACTTGACTTCAGCGGAATCAATCTGTTAAAGCCAAAGGAGATCAAGGAATTTCTGGATGAGTACGTGGTGGGGCAGGAGGAGGCCAAAAAGGTGCTCTCTGTGGCCGTGTATAACCACTATAAGAGAATCACTTCCCAGGGCTCCCAGGATGTGGACCTTCAGAAGAGCAATATCCTGATGCTGGGCCCGACAGGCTCAGGAAAAACGTATCTGGCCAATACCCTGGCCAAAATCTTAAATGTGCCGTTTGCCGTTGCTGACGCTACAACGCTGACAGAGGCCGGATATGTGGGCGAGGATGTGGAGAATATTCTCCTCAAGATTATCCAGGCGGCTGACTACGACATCAGCAAGGCTGAGTATGGAATCATCTATATTGACGAGATCGACAAGATCACGAAGAAATCCGAGAATGTATCCATCACCAGGGACGTTTCCGGTGAGGGTGTTCAGCAGGCGCTCTTAAAGATCCTGGAGGGAACCGTTGCCAGTGTTCCGCCTCAGGGAGGCAGAAAGCACCCGCAGCAGGAGCTTCTGCAGATTGATACGACCAACATTCTGTTCATCTGCGGCGGTGCCTTTGACGGTCTTGAGAAGATTGTGGAGAACCGTCTGGGAGCTGGTTCCATTGGCTTCGAGGTGGAGATCGCTGACAGACAGAATTCCGATATTGACGAGATGTTAGCCCAGGTGATGCCGGAGGATCTGACAAAGTTTGGACTGATCCCGGAATTTATCGGACGTGTTCCGGTGACTGTCGCGCTGAAATCGCTGAATGAGGAGGCGCTGGTGGAGATTCTCTCCAGGCCGAAAAATGCGATTGTAAAGCAGTACCAGGCCCTGTTTGACCTGGACGGCGTGAAGCTGGAATTTACAGACGATGCTCTGTATTCCATCGCCCATATGGCAGTGGAGAGAAAGACGGGGGCCAGAGGACTCAGAGCCATCATGGAATCAGTAATGATGGACATTATGTACGAAATTCCGTCTGACAGCAGCATCGGCATCTGCACGATTACGAAGGATGTGGTGGAAGGCAAATGCGGGCCGGAGATTGTATACAGAGAGAATACGGTACCCCGCAAGTCATTTGCCGGACGCTTAAAGAAGGATAAGACAGGCGAGATCGCCTAGGCTGGCGCAGAGGAAAGGCCCCCGGACTTCACGGAAGGAGGGAGCTTTTCCCTGCTCCTGCTGAGGGCCGCATCCCGCCGGGCCCTGACGGGCAGAGGGGATCTGTAGGTCATTACAGATCCCTTTTTGGCTTAGGGAAAATGCCTGTCTGAAAAATGGTCCGTTTTCTGGAAAGCATGGAATGTGCTTTTGCAGAAACCGGATAGAATACTAGGAGAATTGAATGGAAAACAGACAACTGACCATACCTGTGGTGGCGCTTCGCGGGCTGACTGTGCTGCCGCAGATGATTATTAGCTTTGATATAAGCAGGAAAAAGTCCATTGCAGCCGTGGAGAAGGCCATGGTAGGGGATCAGAAGGTGCTTCTGGTGACACAGAGAAGGACCGAGGAGATGAATCCCGGAATTGCCGATCTGTACCACATGGGAACCATCGCCATGGTAAAGCAGTTAGTCAAGCTGCCGGGCGGAGTGATCCGTGTCATGGCGGAGGGAGAAATCCGCGCTGAGCTTCTGGAGCTGAATGAGGACGGCTCCTACCTGGAGGGAGAGGCGGAGATCCGGGAAACGGATGACGAGGGAATCGGCCCGGTGGAGTCTGAGGCCATGCTGCGGATTGTGAAGGAGAAGCTGGAGGAGTATGGGAGAATCAACCAGAATGCAGCCAGGGAGGTACTTCCGAACCTTCTTGCCATCACAGAGCTTCCGGAGCTGTTAAATCAGATTGCGGTTCAGTTTCCGTGGGAATTTACGGCCAAGCAGCAGGTGCTTGACCAGGTTTACCTGAGCGCCCAGTATGAGCAGGTGGTGAGCATCCTCATGACGGAGATTGAGGTGTTCCGGGTAAAGAAGGAATTCCAGGGCAAGGTGAAGGCTGCCATCGACAAGAATCAGAGGGACTATATTCTGCGGGAACAGCTCCGGGTAATCCGGGAGGAGCTGGGGGAGGACAACCCTGTATCGGATGCAGACGAGCTGAAGGAGAAGCTTGGCACCATCCGCGCCGGAAAGGAAGTAAAAGAGCGGATCGCAAAGGAAATCGAGCGTTTCAAGGGGATGCCGGGAGGAAGCCAGGACGCCAATGTTCTGAGAACCTACCTGGAAACCGTGCTGGAGCTTCCCTGGGACAAGGTGACCAGGGACAACACGGATCTGCGCCATGCGGAGGAGATCCTGAACGAGGATCACTACGGACTCGAGAAGGTGAAGGAGAGGGTGCTGGAGTATCTGGCAGTCAGAATCCTCACAAAGAAGGGGACCAGCCCAATCCTCTGTCTGGTGGGCCCGCCTGGAACGGGAAAGACCTCTATTGCCCGGTCTGTGGCCAGGGCACTGGGAAAGAAGTATGTCAGAATCAGCCTGGGAGGCGTCCACGATGAGGCGGAGATTCGCGGTCACAGAAAAACCTACGTGGGAGCCATGCCGGGACGCATCGTGGAGGGGCTCAAGCAGGCAGGGGTGAAGAACCCTCTGATGCTTCTCGATGAGATCGACAAGGTGAGCAGCGATTACAAGGGAGATACGGCCTCGGCTCTTCTGGAGGTTCTGGACAGTGAGCAGAATGTGAAGTTCCGGGATCACTACGTGGAGATCCCCATCGATCTCTCGGAGGTGCTCTTCATTGCCACTGCAAATACCACCCAGACGATCCCCGGCCCTCTTCTCGATCGAATGGAGCTTATCGAGGTAAACAGCTACACGGAAAATGAGAAATTCCACATCGGAAAAAATTATCTGATCCGAAAGCAGATGGAGCGCCACGGTCTCACAAAGGAGGAGCTGTCCATCTCAGGCTCAGCCCTGGAAAAGATTATCCACAATTACACCAGGGAGGCAGGGGTCCGCAATCTGGAACGGCGCATCGGAGACATCTGCCGGAAGGCGGCAAGGGAGATCCTGGAAGACAAGATGAACCAGAAAGCCCGGGAGAAGGCTGAGAAGCAGGCGGCAAGGGAAGCGGCCGTGACCCTGATCGAGCCTCTTGAGGAGGAAAAGGCCGAAAAGTCCCGCAGAGCGAAAAAAGCTGTGAAGGGGACACCGGAGGAGGCAGCCGGCAAAAAGACGGCTAAGGTTATCCGCGTCACAGAGAAGAACCTGGAAAAATACCTGGGCCGCGAGAAGATCCAGTATGAGGACGCCAACGACGAGGATCAGGTAGGAATTGTGAGAGGACTTGCCTGGACCAGCGTGGGAGGAGACACCCTGGAAATAGAGGTCAATGTGATGCCGGGCAAGGGAGCTCTCCAGCTCACGGGCCAGATGGGAGATGTGATGAAGGAATCTGCCCAGACTGCCCTGAGCTATGTGAGATCCGTGGCTGAGAATTACGGCATCAAGAACAGTTACTTTGAAAAACACGACATCCACATCCACATCCCTGAGGGAGCTGTGCCCAAGGACGGCCCTTCTGCCGGAATTACCATGGCCACAGCCATGATGTCTGCAGTCACAAACCGTCTGGTGTCCGCAAAGACGGCCATGACAGGCGAGGTGACGCTCAGAGGCAGGGTCCTTCCCATCGGCGGACTGAAGGAAAAGCTCCTGGCCGCCAGAATGGCTCATATGGAGAAAGTGCTTGTGCCCGCAAAGAACCGGCCGGATGTGGAAGAGCTCTCAAAGGAGATTACAAAGGGAATGGAGATTGTCTTTGTGAAATCCATGGACGAGGTGCTGAAAGAGGCTTTTGCAGATTAGGATTACAGGAGAGGAAGCAGAAAACGAGTATGATTATCAAGAAAGTAGATTTGGAGACAGTCTGCGGAGTGACCAGCAGGCTCCCGGCGAACACCCAGCCGGAGTTCGCCTTTGCCGGAAAGTCCAATGTGGGAAAATCTTCCCTGATCAACGCGCTGATGAACCGGAAATCCTACGCCAGAACCTCAGCGCAGCCGGGAAAGACGCAGACCATCAATTTTTACCATATTAACGACGCCCTGTATTACGTGGATCTGCCGGGATACGGCTACGCCAGGGCCAATGAGGAGGTAAAGGCCAAGTGGGGAAAGATGATTGAAAATTATCTGCACAAGTCCCCCATGTTAAAGTGCGTGTTCCTGCTCATTGATATCCGCCACGAGCCGTCGGAGAATGACAGGCTGATGTACAGCTGGATCCAGAACCAGGGCTACCGCCCGGTGATCATTGCCACAAAGTTAGACAAGCTGAAGCGAAGCCAGGTGGCCAAGCATGTGAAAATGGTGCGCACCGGCCTTGGCATGGAACCGGAGGATCTGCTGATCCCGTTTTCTGCTGAGACGAAGCAGGGGAGAGAGGAGATCTGGGATTTCATCGAAAAGACTGCTGCAGGCGGGGAAGCGCCGGACCAGCAGGAGAGCAGGTAAGAGAAAAGAAGGTAAAGTCATCGGATAGAATCATAAGAACAGTCAGAACAAATGACGCCGGTTCAGCAGAGCCGGTATAGGAAAAAGATGCAAAAACGGACATTCTCCGAAAGATTAACCGGAGAGATGTCCGTTTTTCAGATCCAAGGCAGGCACAGGGCCGCACCTCTTCCTTTGCTTATTCTTTATGGCCCTTTTCCGACAGGGGCTGCGGGGAAATGGTTTCAGGCGTGAAGGTCTCCGCTTTCTCCTGTGCCTTGCCGGAAGCGGCCTTGGCGCCCAGCTTTCTGGCCTGGAGACGCTTCAGCCCTGAGTATTCTTCAGCCGCCCGGTATCCGACGGCGAGAAGCACTGCGGGGAGAAAGATGAAGAGGTAATACTTCCGCTTCATCTTTCTGTATTTCTTTTTAAACTGAACTTTGGCCCCCCTCAGATCGCCCCGGAGCAGGTCTGAAAAGCGCAGAGAGGAGGCCTTTTTGGCCTGTCTGAACATGGGAAACTCCTTTCTTTTGCAGAAGTTTCAGAAAGCCGGAAAGCAGTATGGTGTCATGGGTTTACCGGCTTATCTGTCATCAGCGATTTCATGATAAAGGAATAGATTTCCTGGCTTTTGTCCTTCCAGTGGCTGCACATCATCTCGGCCTGGTCCTTGTCGGGGACGGAGACATCGAGACTTACAAGGACATTTTTGCCTTCCCGCACCTCGCAGTGAACCGTGTAGTCCTGGTGGGTGGATTTGTAGAAATCGGACACCAGCCCCACCTCATTGCGCATGCGGAACCTGTTTTCCTTCAGGTATTGATCCATGTCCTCCACAATGGCGGGGGATATGGTTTTTCCGAAAAATTCCAGCGTATCTTCGCCCTCTTTCGTGATTTCATACCGGGTACTGTTGCGCAGGGTCTCCTGACGGATGAGGCCGGCTTCCAGAAGCTCGTTTAAGGCCTGCTGCAGGGTGAAGTAGGTGGTGTAGTCCCGGTCCAGAAAAAAGTTGGAGAGCTGGGCGTTTGTCAGAGGAAAATTTACCTGCTTGAGCATGTAGAGGTTCATCAGCTTGTATAACGTCATTGGTTCAGCTAACATGGCAAAAACTCCTTTTAAGAAAACTGATTTTCGTCAGGGCTATCGGATATGCTCCTTTACGGCTCTGCTCACAACGTCTGCCACCCTCGGATCAAAGGCAGCCGGCAGAATATTCACATCGCTTAACTCCTCGTCCGGAACGAGGGAGGCGATTGCATTTGCAGCTGCCAGTTTCATCTCCTCTGTGATAGCGGACGCCCGTCCTTCCAGGGCACCCTTGAAGATTCCGGGGAAGATCAGGACGTTGTTGACCTGGTTCGGAAAATCGGAGCGGCCTGTTCCAACCACTCTGGCTCCGGCCTCCTTTGCCAGGTCCGGCATAATCTCCGGGACCGGATTTGCCATGGCAAAAAGAATGGAGTCATGGTTCATGGAGGAAACCATCTCAGGAGTCACGATGCCCGGAGCGGACACACCTACAAAAATATCAGTGCCCTTTAAGGCATCGGCAAGGCTGCCGGTCTGCTTTTCCAGATTGGTGACCTTTGCCATTTTTTCCTGCATCCAGTTGAGGCCTTCCATGCCATCGCAGATGATACCATTTTTGTCGCAGAGGGTAACATGGACAAAGCCGTAGGTGAGAAGGAGCTTTGTGATGGCGATTCCGGCGCTGCCTGCTCCGTTTACCACAACGCGGCAGTCCTCCTTTGCCTTTCCTGTTACCTTCAGGGCATTGATGATGCCTGCCAGGACCACGATGGCCGTGCCGTGCTGATCGTCATGGAAGACAGGGATGGAGAGGCGTTCCTTTAAGCGCTCCTCAATCTCAAAGCAGCGGGGAGCGGAGATGTCCTCCAGGTTGATGCCGCCGAAGGCCGGGGCAATGCGCACAACCGTCTCAATGATCTCCTCGGTATCCTGGGTGTCCAGGCAGATGGGGAAGGCGTTGACGCCGCCGAACTCCTTAAAGAGGACGGCCTTTCCCTCCATGACCGGCATGGCTGCGAGAGGGCCGATATTTCCCAGTCCCAGCACAGCGCTTCCGTCAGACACGACTGCCACGGTGTTTGACTTGATGGTGTATTTGTAGGCGGCCTCCGGGTTTTCGGCGATGACCTTGCACGGCTCAGCTACGCCCGGGGTATAGGCGAGAGCCAGATCCTCCCTGCTTTTTACAGCCGCCTTGGAAACGGTTTCGATTTTTCCGTTCCACTCTTCGTGGAGCTTCAGAGCTTTTTCACTGTTTGTCATGATACTATCCCTTCCTTGTGGCCGGTTCTCAGGCGAGAGCTGCCGGCCTCTGTCCTTTTTTTGTATGTTCCTATCATAGCAAGTTTATTTTCTGAAATCAAGCGGTTATCAAAAAGTCGATTTTATGTAGTGTAATTGAAGGGAAAATATGCTAAAATAGAAATCAGGCTTTTTGGGCTATTAATACTGCAGGTGATTATATGAAAGAACGAATTAACCGGCTGGCTATGGGCATCGTGGACGCGGCTCGTCCGCAGATGGTCTGGACTCCGGATGCGATAGAAGAGACAATCAGAACAAATACCACTGTAAAACGGGAGCTGTTCATCGGAAGTGAGGGCGGGGGCAGCATCAAGGGACTGGTGTATTCTACCAGCGACAGAGTCAGGATTCCGGCAGACAGCAATTCGTTTGGGGGAGTGAGAAATCACATTACCTATGAGGTGGATACCACCTTCATGAAGGCCGGAGATGAGATCGACGGGATGTTCAACCTGGTTACAAACTGCGGTGAGGTGGAGATTCCTTACGTATTTTACGTGGATCTGGCGGCCTCCGGCAGCGTGCTGAGCAGTCTGAGGACACCGGAGGACTTTGCGGCTGTGGCCAGGAAGGATGGAGATACGGCGCTGCGCCTTTTGGAGTATCCTGATTTTCTGGAGGCTCCCTTTATGCAGGATCCCCATGTGAGGGCCGTCTATGAGGGGCTTAAGGGGCACGGCAGCAGACAGAGCTTTATGGAGGAATTCCTGACAGGACTCAGGGTGAAGGAGCCCTTCGGGATTTCCTTCGACGAGGATATAAAAAAATATGATAATCTGTCCGGGCACGTTCCGGGGGAGATTGCCGTCCGGGCCAAGGGCTGGGGATATATCAGCCTGGAGGCGGAGGCTGACGGAGATTTTATCCATCTGCTGAAGAGAAATGCCACCCAGGAGGATTTTAAGGACGGAGTATGCAGGCTCCCCTATCTGATCCTGTCGGAAAACCTCCACGGCGGAAACAACTACGGGGCCATCTTTGTGACGGCCGCCGGTGAGAGGCACAGGATTGACATTGAGGTGACGGCAGGTTCTGAGAAGGCCAGAAGAAGTCTTGCCTTCCGGGAGGATTTAAAGCGCTACCTGGAGCTTCGGCTTCAGTATGAGGGCCAGTCTGTTCTGGAGGCTGACAGCGAGAGCACAGAGGGAGCTTCTGAGGCCGGAGCCCTTTCCCAGACCGGGCGCAGGCAGGGGAAAAAAAGGGCGGAGCACCAGGATGAGAGGGGGACTTCCAGAAAGCGGCTGCTCTCATCCATGAGCCGTCTGCTGGATCAGATGAAGATCTCCTACGAGGATGTGTTTATCCGGCTTCTGGAGGCAGAGTGTCTGCTGCTTTCCGGAAGGAAGGATCGGGCGGCAGCCCTTCTCGACGCGGTGAGGGAGCAGGCTCTCGCAGAGCGGGATGAGAAGGTGATGAATTACTGCCTGTTCCAGTACCTGCAGGTGACGGTCTCCGGTGATGAAAACCAGAGGGAGTCCTTCCTGCGTCTTCTGCGCCGCTATTTTGCAGGAGAACAGGGAAATTTCTATTTCTATATGATGATGCTCAGGCTCGATCCGGGGCTTGCGGAAAATCCGGCTACGGTCTACGCCGATCTGCGCAGGCAGTTTCGGGAGGGGGCGGCGAGCCCATTTCTGTTTCTGGAGGCCTGCCGGATCCTGTCCGGGGAACCAGGCTTCCTGAAGGAGATGGAAGCCTTCGAGTCCCATGTAATCTACTTTGGGGCGAAGAGAGGGCTGCTGACAGAGGAGCTGGCTTTGTCGGCTGCCAGACTCCTGGACAGGGAGAAGGAGTACAGACCCTTCGGCCTTAAAATACTGACGGCACTGTACAGCCATTTTGCCCATCCGCAGATTCTGGCGTCTGTCTGCTCCATGCTCATACGCGGCAACAAGAGAGACGGCAGGTATTTTGAGTGGTATGAGAAGGGGGTGGAGGAGGGACTCACTCTCACAAGACTTTACGAGTACTACCTCTACTCCATGCCTGAGGACTATGGAAGACTTCTGCCGAGGGAGATGCTTCTCTATTTCTCATACGGAAATGAACTGGATGCTGAGGGCAGGGCAAAGCTCTACCGGAATATTCTGGAATTTTCCGGTCAGGAGGATTCTGTGTTCCGCCTCTATGAGAGAACCATAGAGAAATTTGCCCTCTCTCAGCTTTTCGAGGGAAAGATAAACGAGAACCTGGCTTACATTTACCGGCAGATGATCTATCTGGATGTGGTGGATCGGCAGCTGGCGGGAGTGCTCCCCTCTGTGCTGAAATCCAGAAAGGTGACGGTGAAGGATGAGGCAATCCGGTATGTGGTGGTGCGCCATGAGGAGCTGACCACAGAGGATGCCTACCCCTTAAACGGAGGAACTGCCTATGTGCCGCTGTTTTCTGACCGGGATATCCTGATGTTCCAGGACGGGGCCGGAAACCGCTTTATGAGTACGTCCTATGGGGCAGAGGCGGCCATGGAGGAAGAGGAGCTGATCAGAAGGTGCTTTGAAGTGTATCCGGAGCACCCGATCCTGCTCTTGAACGCCTGCCAGAAGGTGATGGAGAGCGCTGAGAGGGAGGAAGCAAAAGAGGAAGGAGACGGGAAACAGGCAGAGGAACAGGGAAAGAGAGAGGCAGGCGGAATGGGAGAGTCAGAGGCTCAGGTGCTTTTGAGGGCGCTCTCAGAGCCGGCGCTTCACCCCATATACAGGAAAAAGATTCTGTCTGTTCTGACGCGGTACTATGTCCGGTGCGCTCTGCCGGGAGAGCTGGGAAACAGAGAGCCCGCGATTTCCTTCCTGCTGTCTGTGGACAAGGATTCCATGAGCGGCACAGAGAGGGCCCGGGTGATGAAGGCCCTGATCTCCCAGGGCTATTATACAGAGGCCTATGACATGGTCTGCCGCTATGGGAGCGAGGAGATGGGAACTAAGGAGCTCAGGGAGCTGGTCATCAAGATGCTCCTGGATTCCCTGCTCAGGGAGGATCAGAGGCTTTTGAGCCTTTCCTTCCAGGTGTTCCTTGCAGGACAGGCGGAGAGCACGATTCTGGATTACCTGTGCGAATATTTTAACGGGACAGTGGATCAGATGTTTAACATTCTGCTTGCCGGAATCCGCGAGCAGGTGGACACGGCTGACATGGAGGAGAGACTCCTGTGCCAGATGCTGTTTACCGGCTGCACGGAGAAGATGGACCGGGTGTTCGATCTCTATGCCTCCAGGAAAAAGACGAAGGAACTGATTGTCAGGGCCTATTTCACGGTAAAGTGCATTGAGTATTTCATAGAAGAGAAGCCGGCCCAGGACAAGGTATTTGCCTATCTGGAGGGCGCGATCTACAACAGCTCAGACAGGGAGAAGATCCCGGATATTTATCTGCTGGCGCTGACGAAGTATTATTCGGCGCTGCCTGCCCTGACAAAGGAGCAGAGGGAGCTGTGCCAGAGTGTGACGGCTGTGCTTCTGGAATCGGGGATGGAGTTTGCCTATTTTAAGGAGCTTTCCCGCTTTGCCCCTGTTCCTCTGAGGCTTCTGGACAAGGAGATCATTGAGTACCATGGGGAAAAGGATTCTGCTCCTGTGCTTAAGGTGAGGGTGCTGCCCGAGGAGCAGGATTTCTCCTGTGAGGAGCTTAAGGAGGTATACAAGGGAATTTATATCCGTGAAAAGGTAGTGTTCGAGGGAGAGGTTCTGGAATACCAGATTTACAAAAACAGAGACGACAAAGAGCCTGCTGTCTGCGGCACCATCGAGAGGAGAGAGCCTCCGGTAAAGATGCAGGATACCAGGTTTGCCCTTCTCAATGAGATGAGCTTAAGCTATGATGTAAAGAATGAGAACACGCTCAGAGAGCAGATGGAGCGCTATCTGGTGAGAGATGCCTCTGTGGCAGAGCTGTTTGGCGTGATATAGGAGAACGGAGAAAGGAACTTTTAGATGGACGGACTTGTACTTGGAATTGACCTGTGCGATGCATACGCATCCATAACGGCTGCGGAGCCTGAGCGGACCTGGACTGTCAGGACGGCTGTCTGCAAGAACAGGCAGACGGATGAGTGGTATGTAGGTGAGGAAGCCTCGGTCCGGGCCATGGCGGGAGACCCCTCTGCAGACAGACTGCTGACCAGGCTCATGAAGGATGAAAAGACAGAGATGGGCGGGCAGGAATTTTCCGGTCTGGAGCTTCTCAAACGGTTTTTAAAGGAAATTGTGGAAATCCCCAGGAAGGCCATGGAGGAGGAACAGATAAGCCAGCTTGTCATCACCCTCAGAAAGACGGAGGTAAAGCTGATGGACAGCCTTCTCTACTGCGCCGATTATCTGGGGATCCCGAGAAACCGTGTCCACATCATCAGCCATACGGAGAGCTTCGTCTACTATGTGATGAGCCAAAAGAGGGATGTGTGGAGCAATCAGGTGGGAATGTTCGAGCTCTCCGAGGGCTGCGCCAGATATTATGAGCTGAAGACCCAGAGAGGCTCCAGACAGATGATTGTGACGGCTGACAGCGAGATGCTTCAGGAGGAGATTACCATGGAGTACCTGGCGAGGACCGAGGGGGCAGCCTCGGAGGATCAGTTCCTGGCCGCCTGTGCGGACCGGATTCTCGATAAAAGACTGTTCTCAGCCATTATCCTGACGGGCAGCGGCTTTGCCACTACCGACTGGGCAGACAGCTTCATGAAGAAGGTCTGCAAAAGAAGGCGTGTATTTGCGGAATTCGGCCTGTTTTCCAAGGGAGCGGCCTACAGGGCTTCGGATTATCTGAAGGAGAAGACAGCTTATCCCTTTATCTGCGTCTGCGAGGGGAGACTCAGGTACACGGTATCTATGCGGGTGGTGAGCCGCGGCAGGGATATCAACCTGGTTTTGGCTGCCGCAGGAGACAACTGGTATGAGGCCAGAAGCACCGTGGAGCTGATCGCGGACGGAGAGGACAGCCTGGAATTTACTATTTCTTCCCTAGAACAGAGGAAAAGACGGACGGTCTCTGTAGAGCTTACCGATTTTCCCAAAAGGGAGAACAAGACAAACAGGATTCAGGTGACAATCGGCTTTTCCGATGAGAATACAATGATCATTATGGCGAAGGATAAGGGCTTTGGAGAGCTGTTCCCCGCCACGAAAGCGATGGTAAGACAAGAGGTTATACTATGAGTTTGATACTGTGCAGACAGGAGGAGGTAAAAAATCCTCTTTACATTGAGGCGCTGGGCATCCACATCTGGTCTTCCCAGGAGCTCTGCTATGTCATTTACAATTATCCGCTTCTGGCCATGGATCATTTGCTGGATGACAGCCTGACGGAGTTCATCGAGAAGGAGCTCCAGATGACGGTTCTCTCCGTAAAAATCCAGAACGGTCTGCGAAACGGAGAGGATAAGGATGAGCTGATCTTCATGATCCTGGAGGAGTGCCGCTACTATGACACAAAGGAAATTACGGCCTTCCGGCAGAAGATTGCCACCTACCGGGGCATGGGGCCATTTGAGTTTGCAAAGGTAACGGCTGACTACTATTACAGCCTGCGCCAGTATGGGACGGCCCTTAGCTGCTATGAAAAGCTCTTAGACGATCGGAGAAATACGGCGGCAGATGACGAGTTTCTGGGGCGTGTCTGGAATAACATCGGAGCCTGCTACGCAGGGCTGTTCTGGTTTGACAAGGCCATGCAGGCCTATGAGATGTCCTGGACTTACAGAAAAGACCAGGACACGGTGAGAAGGATGTATTATCTGACTCTGATGGATCCAAAGCTCAAGGTAAAGGAACGGTTCGGCGGCGTCCTTCTGGAGGAAAAAAAGGACGAGTGGAAGGAGGCCTTCGACGAGACGGTCTCAAGGGCCGGAAAGTCGGAGGGAGTCCGCCGGGTGGAGGAGATGTTCAACCAGGATGAAAAAGGCCGCAGGCAGGCGTCAGGGGAGCTTCTGTCCAGGTGGAAATCAGGATACAGGACCATGATTTAGAAAAGCAGGCTTTGAGGAATCCGGAAAGAATCGCTCAGAGCCTGCTGTATTTTGGAATTTCGGGGCAGAAGGAGAAAGGGCTACCGGGACACCAGATGGCCGATATTCTTGATCAGCACAGAGATGGTTCCGTCCGGGTTTGTGATAAACTCCACACGGTCCGGATTCTGGTATTCCTCCATGGGAATCGTGATCTCGATGCCCGTATCGGTGGTCAGGCGCTGGCTTTTGAACTTTTTGACAGTCTGCTCGTTTTTGGGCTGTACGGTTTCGTAGCACAGATTGTACTTCTCCATCTTTTCATCGAAGGCCTCCTGCATTTCCGGGCTGTCCGGAAATACCTTCTCCCGGAGGGACTCTACCTTGAGTGCGCCCTCCTCCAGCTCCTTGTAGATCACGTTTTTAATTTCCATTTTCCGTTCGGCATCGTCGTCGCCGTAGTATTTCCGGTTTACCTGATCCACAGCCTTCGTTACGAGATCCAGCTTGGATTTCTGGGAGAGGGGAGCGTGGCATTCCAGGTACAGTTCAGAGAAGTACAGGCGTTTTTCCCCATTGACTTCATACTTTTTTTCCGTGACAAGGAGCTCACCCGTTCCCAGATTCACGGCAAAGGCCTCCGAGAGCTTCTGGCCCTGTCCGGGCAGGAGCGCCCGCTGAAGGATAATGCTGTTGCTGTTCTTTCCCTCTTTTTCACTGGTCAGGTGAGTGTAGGAGGTCTTATAATTCATTTTCAGGAAGGCCAGATAGTCGCTGCCGGAAGCAGAAAATACCACCACAGCCAGATCCGCCGGAGGAATGTCAATGTTGGCACTCATAATGTCATAGAGAAGCTCTGCCAGACGCTTGCTTGTTTCCACAAAGTTTTCCGGCGTACACTGCTCAAGCAGCTTTTTGACCTCTGAGCTCTCTCCGAAACGGCAGTGCTTTACATCGTCGCTTTCCGTGAATTTTTCGATATGAGCTTTTAAAAAATCTGAGAGATCCCCTGACAGATCGATAGGACAGTCAGAGAGGACGGGGACTCCCACACCAGAATCTAATATATGTACAATTCCAAGTTTCATAATCATGTCTTCTGCTTTCATATGATTCCTCCAGATTAAAAAGTAAAGCCAGTCTGAGCTGTGTCCGAATCACACGGACAGGCAGGATACGGGCCCGGCAAAATTCTCATTGTATTATAGCGGAACCGGAATAAAATTTCAAATAGTAATGGATAAAGGCTGCGGGGCAGAGGACAGGGGAAGGGGGAAGGAGGAAAAGAGAAAGGGGCCAAATGGTAAGAAGAAGGGAAAAAGAACTCCCGCCTGGGAAGAGACTGTTCTGTCTCAGGCGGGAGTTTTTGCAGAGGCTGATGTCATAAAACTCAGGCAGCTGCAGCTTTAAGACATAGCACCTTCAGAGGGCTGGACTGCAGAGCCGGCCGAAGTCCCGGAACCTTCCGGGGCAGCTGCCGGTGCCTCAGGGACGGAAGGGGTGGTGATGCTTCGGATTTCCGTTACACTGCGGACATTTCCATCCTCAGAATAGGAAAATTCCAGCTGTGTGCCGGGCTGCATAAACGGAAGTCTTTCGTTTACATCGATAAATGCAGTGTACACATGGGAGTCGCCCTCAAGGGTGAAGTAGTAGCAGGTGCTTCCGGAAACAACGGCGTCTGCCACGGCGGCTACGGTTCCGGAGATCTCTGTGCTCTCCGTTTCCTCGGGAAGCTCCACATCCTCAAGATTCAGCGCCTTTCTGTAATTGCTCTTGGCCTCATCGATGGTCTGCCCGGTGCCTACGATCTGGTACTGTTCGACATCTACGAAGGCGTACATCTTCACAAGCCCTGCGTTGTCCTTCAGGGAGATAAAGTAGGTAGGCCGGTCGGAAATATTTAAGAGCAGAGGGAAGGTAGCCGTGTAGTTCAGATGCTGAACCTGTCCCTGGGCTGAGGCCATGGCCGAGGTTTCTGTGGCTCCTGGCACGGTGTAAAATTTCGTTTCCTTCGTGCGGCAGTTGACGAGGACGAAGCCGATATTGGACTCGTCGGCGGTAACAGAGCTCATGCCTGTATAGAGATAGACATCGTCGTTGATTGCCATATAGTTGTAGCCATAGGTGGTGCGGCGCACATCCTTCTGTCCGAAAATGGAATTCAGATAGCCGTGCTGGAATTTTCCATTGTCATCCAGCTGTGCGATCAGAAGATCCGCATAGTAGAGCTGATCGACCCACTGGGGAACCTCCTCCTTCGGGTACCAGACGCTCTCGCCTGTAACAGCATTGACCATGACAGCACCGTTAATATCCTTGCCGTCCCACCAGCCGATGCGGTAGGAGATGGTCGGCGCGATCCAGTAGGGGGTTCCGCTGTCATCAATCTCGAAGGAAACAGTCTCAAATATCTTCGTCGGATAGTTGAAACGGATGTAGCGGTAGATATTGCGGAAGAAATATTCGCTTGGGGAATATTTTATGCCGCTGTCCAGCCACACCAGGTTGGTCTCCTGGGTCACCATGTCAACGGTCAGGTAGGCCGGCAGTCCTTCCTGGTGGTTAAACAGCCATTTGATGGGATCTGCATACCGGAGAGGCGTCACGCGGTAGGGAGCGCCATTATAATTGATCTGGGTGTAATCGTTCTGAATCTCAAACTGGGAGACTAACTCCGTCATCTCACCCAGCTTTCTGCTTCCCAGGCGGGAGGCAGTATCCTTGTCCACCACCGGAATCTGGGACATGTTTAACTCAGCCACATCCTCGGCGAAGTCACCATTTTCAATGGTAATCAGGTCGCGGTACCTTGTGGCATTGAAAAACTGGATGCCTAAAAGGGAAGCGACAGTCATAAAAATGATGATGATGCCGATGGCAATAAAGCCGTACTTCAGCGGCCTGCCCATATTGACAGGGCTTTTTCTCCCGCTGTTTTTGCGGAATACGAACTGGCCGGTGGTCTCATCCCTGACCATCTCCACCCCGCGTCCGGAGCCGAGCGTCTGAAGAAAATCCTTCATATAGGAAAGAAAGTTGACCACAAGAACGATCAGAATGCAGAGGATAAGGAAGATAAAGAAATTCTTATCCTTTGGGTTAATTGCCGGAAGCATGGAATAAAACAGCAGAAAGATAAGCACTGCTGATATGAGAATCCTGACAATGATTGATGAAACATTTCTGGTTTTCATAAAGTCCTCCTTTATATATGTAGAAACTATTGTATCATTTACAGGGAGAAAATCAAGGATACGGAGGGAACTTAATGGAAAATTAATGGAATTGAGGATGAAATGCTGCGGATTTTTATAAGACGTCAGGAAAAATGAGAAATACAGGGGGAAGAGGAGGAAAGAATAGCATATCCGAAGGATATGGTATAATGACTGTAAAGCAGTCATTATACTTGCGCATACCGGTTTCAGCATTTACTGCTGAAAGCCGGGCGCTGAATTCCGCCGGAGGCTGCCATATCCGAAGGAGATGGTATAATAGTTGAGAGCCTGTGATTTCGGCGAAGACGGCTGCAGGCATCTGAAGACCAGAAATATGATAGAGGATGAGAGAGGAGAGGAAGAGATGAACCTGAAAAAAATACATCATGCGGCAATTATTGTATCGGATTACAGGAAATCCAGAGAGTTTTACGTGGACAAGCTGGGCTTTGAGGTGATCCGTGAGAATTACAGGGCAGACCGGGGTGACTACAAACTGGATCTGCAGATGGACGGCTGCGAGCTGGAGCTGTTCGGAATAGCGGGAGCGCCTAAGCGCCTGTCCTATCCGGAAGCCTGTGGGCTCAGGCATCTGGCATTCGCTGTGGAAGATATAGAGGAGACAGTGAGGGAATTAAACGATATGGGAATCGAAACAGAGCCTGTAAGGGTGGATGAATTTACCGGGAAGAGGATGACATTCTTCAAGGATCCAGACGGACTGCCGCTGGAGCTGCATGAGTGATGAGATGGGGCGGATACGTTTCCGGAGACTGAGAAAGGGACAGCAGAGACAGATGACAAAAAGCATTGAAATAATGAAATAATATGAGAGAGGGCCTTTGAACAGATCGTTCAGAAGCCCTCTTCATGAATGCGATAAGCCGGTATTGGAGTCGTTTAAATCCCGATCCTTAAAAAAGTGGAGACAACGGGATTCGAACCCGCGACCTTTGCGTTGCGAACGCAACGCTCTCCCAGCTGAGCTATGTCCCCGTTCAATAAAAGCAATTTTATTATAACACTCTGTCAGGCAAAATCAAGATTTGAGATGGAAAATCATGCGGGGCTGGCCGTTAAACTGTGAAAAAAGGGAAAGGTACGAAAAAAGGAAAAGTAAAGGGGGAGTCCGGCAGGCGTTCGGCCTGCCGGGATATGAAAAAGGAAAGAGCTATCTCAGATAGAGGAAGCTCCTGTGGAAAAGAAATCCTGCTTTATTTCAGCAGATCCGCGATGCAGACAGAAAGCTGGTTCTGGTAAATCTGCGCCGTCAGAATCTCATTAAAAGGAAGAATGACAGGCGCGTCGTCATCCTCGAAGTAATACTTGATAGTATACCCCTTTGCAGGATCGACGATCCAGTATTCGCGGACGCCGGAATCCAGATAAAGATTTGTTTTCCGTATATAGTCCATTTTCCGGCTGGAAGGAGAAACTATTTCCACAATCAGATCCGGTGCTCCTGAGCAGCCGCGCTCCGTCAGCTTGGACTTATCGCAGATAACGGAAATATCCGGTTCTACCCAGTCTTTGTCCTCTGCATCCAGGTTGACTGCGAAGGGGGCGGGGTAGACCTCGCAGTCTCTGTCGGCTGATTTGATGTAGGAATCTATGGCTTGGGTAAGCTCCGAAACCAGCTTTTGATAAACACCGATATTCGCTATAGTGTCAAATTATAACAATGTGATACGTTAAAAAGGAGGCGAATATATATCGAAAGAAATCCTTTGCCGATATTTTAAAATGCACTTATATTTTTCCTGGACAGGTTTTACAAATTGATGAGGATCTATGCAGATCAATCCGAACCTCGCATAGAAGGCTGTAAAAAAGGAAAGGTACGAAAAAAGAAAAAGTAAAAGGGGGAGTCCGGCAGGCGTTCAGCCTGCCGGGATATGAAAAAGAATTTAAGTAGCAAGCAGTGTTTTTTGTCTTGCTGACTGTATCATACTAAGCAGGTGTGAAGAAACTGTGGTGAAAATGTGAAAAAAGTGTGTTTCCGTGAGCAAAGAAGAAGATAAAGGGAAGCAGAGGGAAGAAAAGAAACAAGAGGGGCTCCAGCCGCATTTAACAAATACTCCCATTTATGCCACAGGCCGCAGGTTGACCGGATTGTAAAATGATGCTATAATCTATGAAGCCGCAGCAGGCCCAGACTATTGCACAGGAAGCCGCCGACATTCCCAGGAATTCCCGGGAGATGCAGGCCCGGCAGCGGGACTGCTATATTGCGGAAAACAGGATTACAGAGAGAATAAATGAAGCATTGGCACATGGATTCTGGCTGTATGGTAATAGAGCCGGTAGGCGGGCAGGGAAGCTGTCAGCCTAGGAGTTCTGCGGTTTTTAACTTGCAGAATGGCGGAGCATACCCAAAAACAGCAAAATCAGTGCTTCTGGACAGGAGGAAGCCCGTAGGTGTGGTATGTAGTACAGGTATATGGTGGGAGGGAAGAAAATACGGCAGAGCTGATAAAACAATGGATTCCCAGACAATTTCTCGCAGATTGTTTTATACCGGTCCGGGAAAGAGAACGGAAGTTTCACGGAAAATGGAATTTCGTCCGTGAGGTTCTCTTTCCCGGCTATATTTTTGTAGAAAGCAGCCAGCCGGAAAAATTATTTGAAGAATTAAAACGCGTTCCGAAACTGACAAGGCTTCTGGGAGGGGACGGAGGAGATGAACCCTGTTTTATCCCGCTTGAAAAGACAGAGGCCAGGGAGATCTTAAAGCTGGGGGATGAAAACCACGTAACAGGAATTTCAAAAATCAGGATATCTCCAAAAACAGCGAAACAGAACGGAAAGCCCGGTGAAGATGGAGAGGGCAGAAAAGCGGAAAACAGGGTAGAGGTACTCAGCGGGCCTTTAAAAGGAAAGGAGGGCAGGATTGCGAGAGTAAACCTGCATCGGAGAGAAGCCGTAATCAGGATAGATTTTATGGGAAGGGAAACGGAAATTTTTCTTGGAATTGAAACGATAGGGGACAAATCCCCACAGAAAGAATTGTAAAAATAAATAGTCAGAAATGAAAACAGATTGTTAGGAATGGTAAAAGAGGAGAAAAGGGCAGGAAAAATGAATCGCAGACAATTTTATATGAAATGGAAACGGCTGTCAGATACAGTTCTGGCAGCGTTGGGGCTGATTATATTATCGCCCCTTTTTTTGTTGCTGATTATTCTGATCAAGCTCGACTCAAGAGGGCCGGTATTTTTCCGGCAGAGAAGAGTGGGGATTCACAGGAAATATTTTGAAATTCTGAAATTCCGAACCATGAGGATCGACACGCCCAAGGATACGCCGACGCATCTGCTGGAAAATCCGGAGCAGTACATAACGCGGATGGGAAAATTCCTCAGGAAAACTTCCCTCGACGAGCTTCCGCAGCTGATTAATATCCTTAAGGGGGATATGAGCATCGTAGGGCCGAGGCCGGCGCTGTGGAACCAGGAGGATCTGCTTAAGGTGCGGGATCGGTACGGCGCAAATGATGTGATGCCTGGACTGACCGGCTGGGCGCAGATCAACGGCAGGGACGAGCTGGAAATCCCGGTAAAGGCAAGACTTGACGGAGAATATGTAAAGCATATGGGAATCAGGATGGACTGTGTGTGCTTCCTCAGAACGATTGCCTCAGTGCTTAAAAGTGACGGGGTGGTAGAAGGGGGAACGGGGAAGAAGAAAAGAGAAGGATTAAAATACAGGGAGGAAGAGAAAAACGAAAAAAGAACGGAAAGCAGGGGAAAGGTAGAGGAAAAAATCAGAAAAGGAATGGAAAGTCCAGACAGCGAAGCGGGAAAAAACAAAGAGGAGAAAACGAGAAAATCAGGGTGCAGTTATCCGGCGGGAGAAGGAGGGCAGGGGCAGAAAACAGAAAAAAAGAAAATTTTGATTACGGGGGAGGGATCCTTTATAGGAAGCTCTGTGGAAGGGTATTTAAAACGTAACTGTTTTGAGGAAAAATACCAGGTAGATACAATAGATATGAGGGGAAATGGATGGAGAAGCTATGATTTTACAGGTTATGACACTGTATTTCACGTAGCTGGAATTGCCCATGCGGATGTAGGAAAGGTAACTGAGGAGGGAAAGAAGCTGTACTATCAGGTGAACTGCGATCTGGCGGAGGAAGCTGCCAGGAAGGCGAAGGATGCCGGGGTCGGGCAGTTTATTTTCATGAGTTCTATGATTGTTTATGAAGGCTGCAAGACGAAACTTATTACAGCTCGGACAAAGCCCAGGCCGGCAAATTTTTATGGGGATAGTAAATGGCAGGCAGAACAAAGACTGTGGCGTCTGTCAGAGCCGGACGGGAGTTTTAAAGTAGCCGTACTGCGGCCTCCTATGATTTACGGGCCGGGAAGCAAGGGAAATTATCCTGTGCTTGCCAGGATTGCAGGCGCGCTGCCTCTGTTTCCATCTGTGAAAAATAAAAGATCTATGCTTTATATTGATAATCTGTGCCAGTTCGTGAAGCTGCTCATTGATAACAGGGAATCGGGGGTATTTTTTCCGCAGAACAGTGAATACAGCAGTACGTCAGAGCTGGTTCGGATAATAGCCAGAGCCAGAAATCACAGAATCTTTTTAGTCCCTTTTTGCGGGCCTGCCGTAACTATTTTAAGAAAATTTCCTGGAAAGGCCGGAAAGCTTGCGGAGAAGGCTTTTGGGGATCTGGCATACGATATGGAAATGAGTGAATATAAGGAAAATTATAGAATTTATAGTCTTAAGGAATCAGTCTGGCTGACCGAAAGGAGCTAAGAAAGTCGGGAACCTGATTATAGCAGATAAAAAGACAAATGAATAAAAGGGGAAGACAGTGAAGAAAAAACATATTTTAGTTATTAGCCAGTATTTTTATCCAGAAACCTTTCGGATTAACGATATTTGTACAGAATGGGTAAAACGGGGCTATAAAGTAACGGCAGTGACGGGAATACCTAATTATCCTCAGGGAAAGTTTTACGACGGCTATGGTTTTTTCAGAAAGAGGACAGAGCATTGGAACGGCATTTCGATAATAAGGCTTCCGCTGATTCCCAGAGGGAAAAATTCCCTGGGACTGGCAGCAAACTATCTTTCCTTTGTGGCCTCAGGATATATTTGGAAGCTGTTTACCAGGCTTAAGGCCGATATGGTGTTTATTTTTGAAGTATCTCCGATGACGCAGGCGCTTCCCGGGATCTGGTATGCAAAGAAACACGGAGTCCCCTGCGCCATCTATGTGCAGGATCTTTGGCCGGAGAATGTGGAAATTGTTGCCGGAATAAATAATCCTGCGGTAATTCGCCCTATTGAGAGAATGGTGGATTACATTTATCGGAGTTGCGATCATATTTTCGCCACATCGCCAAGTTTTATGAGGGAGATTCAGAAGCGGTGCAGGGAAAGGAAGAAGGTAAGCTATCTTCCGCAGTATGCAGAGGACTTTTATCAGCCGGTGGAAAGAGAAAACGCTGTTAAGCTGTGCAGGGTTTTGCAGCTTGCCGCGGATCGCCGCTTTAAGATTGTTTTCACCGGCAATATAGGAAAGGCCCAGGGACTTGGCATCCTTCCTGGGGCAGCGGCAAGGCTTAAGAAAAGCTGCAGCGGCAGCCTGCTGTTCGTCATAGTAGGAGACGGCAGGTGCAGGGAGGAGTTCCTTCAGCAGATCAGGCGGATGCAGGCAGAGGATATGTTCCTTATGATCGACAGGCAGCCTGCTGAAGAGATTCCGGCGATTCTCGGCTGCTGCGATGCTGCGTTTATTTCCTTTATGGATAACAGGCTGTTTGCCGGAACCATACCGGCAAAGCTGCAGTCTTATATGGCCTGCCGGATGCCTGTACTGGCCTCGGCGTCAGGAGAAACAGAGAGGATCGTGCGGGAGGCAGAGTGCGGGATAACAGCGGATATTGGAAGCGAGGAAGACTTGTGCAGGGCTGTTGAGAAGATGATGTCCCTTGACAGGAAAAAGCTTTTAGAGATGGGCTTAAATGGCCGACGTTATTATGAACAGAATTTTGATAAGGGAAAAATACTGGATCAGATAGACTTGATGCTCTGGTAGGTGAAAAAAATGAGGAAAAAAGAGATGGTTCGTCAATTTCAGAGATGTACAAAGTGCGTGATGGATACCTCTGATTCAAAAATCAGATTTGATGAGAATGGGGTATGCGATCACTGCAGGAATTTTGAAAAAAATATCAAACCTTATTGGAAACCGGCGGAAAACAGGTTTGAAGAGCTGGAGGCTGTCGCAGCCAAGATAAGGAAGGCGGGAGAGGGAAAAGAGTATGACTGTATTCTGGGACTGAGCGGAGGGGCGGACAGTTCCTATATGGCATATATTGCAAAAGAAATTATGCATTTAAGACCCTTGGCATTTGTTGTTGACACAGGGTGGAATTTAAATGTAGCGGTAGAAAATATTGAAAAAATTGTTAAAGGCCTTAACCTGGATATGTATACAGAGGTGATAAACTGGAAGGAAATGGCGGATTTTCAGCTTGCTATGTTTAAATCCCAGATTTCTTCGCAGGATGCACCGCAGGATCATGCAATTTTCGCGGCTCTGTATAATTATGCAGCCAAGCACCATATAAAATACGTTTTAACAGGGTCGAACAATTCAACAGAGTTTATCAGGCCGCCGGTTGAGTGGATTTATATGAATGACCTGACCCTGTACAAAGATATTCATAAAAAATTCGGAAAACGTGAACTGAAAACATATCCAACCTGCGGTATTTTAAAATATCGATTGTATTATAAATATGTTCTGGGTCTTAAAAGGTTTTATCCTTTGGATTACGTAGTATATAACAAGGCAGAGGCGGAACGCTTCCTTCATGAAAAATACGGATGGACAAAATATGAAAACAAGCATTATGAAAATGTATTTACACGTTTTTTTGAAGGATATTATCTGCCGCATAAATTTGGGTTTGACACGAGAAAAAATGTATATTCCACACAGATCCTTGCCGGAACGATGACAAGAGAGGAAGCACTCAGAGCCCTTGAAGCAAACCCGTATGATCCGGATTTGATGGAGCAGGATAAAGAATACATAGCAAAAAAGCTGGGAATTACAGCCGGAGAGTTTGAAGAGATTATTGAGGGTGATAATAAAACTCCTATGGATTATAAAAACAGCTTCTGGATGATTAAGCTGGGTGTCTGCATCTGTAAAATTTTGGGAATTGAAAACAGGAATATAAGGTAGGTAACATATGATCGCAATTATAGATTACGGGCTGGGCAACCTCGGCTCTATTGCCAATATGCTCAGGACAATCGGGGAAAAATCGGTGATAACAAGCAAAGCGGAAGTAATACGGCAGGCGGATAAGCTGATTCTTCCGGGAGTCGGTGCGTTTGACGCGGGAATGTCGGAACTGGAAAAAAGAGGCCTGGTTCCTGTTGTTAAAAAGGAGGCGGCCTCTGGAAAACCGATTCTGGGGATCTGCCTTGGAATGCAGCTTCTGGGAAGAGGAAGCGAGGAGGGGGAAAAAGCAGGAATGAATCTGATCCCCTTTGATAATATACGTTTCCGTTTTGATGAAATAAAAGAGGACATGAGAAAGCAGCTTAAGATTCCTCATATGGGTTGGGATATTGTGGAGTTTAAGCAGAAAAATCCTCTTCTTGATGGGATTGTGGGAATGCAGAGGTATTATTTTGTGCATTCCTATCATGCCGTGTGCGATAGGGAGGAAAATATACTTATGACTTGCGACTACGGTTATCAGTTTGCGGCGGCAGTGTGCAAAGAAAACATTTATGGAGTCCAGTTTCATCCAGAGAAAAGTCACGATTTTGGAATGAAGCTTTTTGAAAATTTTGCGAGGAGGTGCTAGGAATGTTTACAAGGCCAAGAATAATCCCGGTGCTTCTGATTGACGACAGAGATTTGATTAAAACCATGAAATTTGGTTCGCCTACGTATCTGGGAGATCCTGTTAATGCTGTCAGAATTTTCAACAGAAAAGGAATAGATGAACTTTCTGTTCTGGACATATCGGCATCACGGCGAGGTTCCGAACCGGATTTTGAACTTTTGGAGGATATTGCCAGCCAGGCATTTATGCCCCTCAGCTATGGGGGAGGAATTAAGACGCTCGAACATGTAAAAAGGCTCCTTTTTATTGGATATGAAAAGGTGGTTATCAATACAGAACTGGTGAAGAATCCAAATCTTATAGAGAAGGCGGTAAAATTAGCTGGAAGCCAGAGCGTTGTAGCGTCTATTGATGCAAAAAAGACAGAAAGCGGATATTGTTGCGTCATTGAGGACGGCAGAACAATAGTAGAAAGCTCTCCCGCAGAGCTGGCAAAAAGGGCAGAATCCCTGGGAGCCGGAGAAATATTACTTAATTCTGTAGATTGTGATGGAACGATGAAAGGATATGATATTAAGTTAGTCAGATCCGTAACGGATGCGGTGTCCATTCCCGTGACGGCCTGCGGAGGAGCTGGAAATATAGGAGATCTTAAAAAGGTAATCCATGAAGGACAGGCCCATGCAGCCGCAGGAGGGAGTATGTTTGTATACTATGGAAGGTTAAAGGCTGTACTGATAACGGCCCCCAGTGAGGAAGAACTTGTAAAAGCAGGGATATACAGTCAGTGAAGACGGAAGGACCAATAAGAAAGCAGAAAGAGGAAAGAATGGATCAGTTTATTCATTATTATAAAAAAATAATATTAAGGGTATTATTAATGCCGCTAAGGATTATGCCCATAAAACAGAACCGTGTGTTTATGCACAATGATTTGGCATACAACTATTCATGTAATCCCAAATATGTTACAGAATATCTGCTGAAAAAGTACCCAGCTCAGTTTGAAATTATTATTTCCACAAAATATCCGGACAGATATAAATATCTGAACAGCAAGGGAAGAAAAGTGGTAAAGTTTAATTCATTTCTGTATTTTTTTTATGCTATGACTTCAAAAGTATTTTTAACTAACAGCGGAGGTTTTTCTTATATACCTATGCGAAAAAGCCAGATAGTGATTAATACGCATCACGGAGGAGGAGCGTATAAAAAAATAGGAAGATACGTATATGGAGATACGCCCATTTTCCGCAAAGATCTGCTGCTGTCAGCAAATCTGACAACCGTGTTTCTCTCTACCTGCCGCAGGTTTACAGAGGTTGTTTCAGACTCTCTTTTAGTGCCGAAGGAAAAGTTCTGGGAAATCGGAATGCCGAGAAATGATATTTTAATTCAGAGAAATGAAGAGGAATATAGACGAGTAAGAGAAAAAATAGGCCTGAAAGAGGGCGAATATCTTGTGCTGTATGCGCCTACTTATAGAAAAACAGATGATAATTATTTTAAAGATTCCATTTCTATCTGCTACGGAATTGATTGCAACCGGGTCTGCGCCGATTTGTCAAAACGGTTTGGAGGGAAATGGGTGTTTGGCTTCCGCTTCCATCCCTGCGTAACAAACCGGGATCAGTTTCCGGAAGGAAATATTATTGATTTGTCAGATTATGAAGAAATGCAGGAGCTTTTACTTGCAGCAGATGTAATGATAAATGATTTCTCGTCTTCCATGTGGGATTATATGCTGACAGGCCGTCCAAGCTTTATGTTTGCCGTTGATATGGAACATTATATTGCAACTACGGATGTGGAAACTCCGGTTTCTGAATGGCCATTTCCAAAATCGACAAATAATGACGAACTGGAACACTCTATTTTAAATTTCGATGAGGAAAAATACAAGAAAGACTGTGAGGAACATTACAGAGCGCTTGGAGGATGCGAAAGCGGGAGAGCAACAGAAATGGTTGGAGATTATATATATAAAACATGCTTTAAAGCTGGGGCGGGGGAAACAAGATGAATATAGCAGTTATATTTGCCGGAGGAGTTGGAAGCCGGATGCACAGCAAAGAAATGCCAAAGCAGTTTCTGAATCTTCACGGTAAGCCGATTATTATTCATACTTTGGACGTATTTGAAGACAGCGCCGATATAGATGCGATTGTCATAGCCTGTGTGGAAGCCGGGATTCCCCATCTTGAAAAGCTGGTTTATCAGTACAGGCTGGATAAGGTTAAGAAAATCGTCCCAGGAGGAAAAACCGGGCAGATGTCCATTTACAGAGGCCTCCGGGCGGCCGAAGAGATCGCAGGGGAAAAAGAAAGCATTGTTTTGATTCATGATGGAGTAAGGCCCCTGATTAATGCAGAGGTGATTAAGAAAAATCTGGAGAGCGTAATAAAATACGGTTCAGCTATAACAACCAGTGTTGTAAAAGAAACGGTTTTGGTAGTAAAAGAGAGCGGAAGGATTGATTATGTTCCTGACAGAAGCCACTCAAGAATAGCGAAAGCGCCCCAAAGCTTCTGGCTTTCTGACATTATGGAAGTACATAAAAAGGCTCTGTCTGAGGGAAAAACAGATTTTATTGATTCCTGTACAATGATGCAGCATTACGGACATCTGCTGCATTTGGTGGACGGGCCTTATGAAAATATAAAAATTACAACCCCTGATGATTTTTACACAATGCGGGCTCTGCTGGATGCGAAGGAAAACGCACAGATATATGGATATGAGGGATAGTACAGTACGGTTTGATAATCGCAGAACAGAATAATGCGTAAAATAACAGTGAAATAAGAGGCTAAAAATGAAGAAACCATGGATTCCGATGGAGCTGTTAAAAGAAAGCAGCATATTTATTACAGGGGCTTCCGGGCTTATCGGCTCAGTTATGGCAGAGTATCTGCTGAAAATAAACGAAAGCTGCCGTCTTGGCCTGCATTTGCTCCTGCTTGTCAGAAATAAGAATAAACTGCCTTTAGAAATTCTGAGGGAGGAAGAAAAAGGAACAATAGAAATCATAGAAGGCGATGTATGCAAGATCCCTGAAATAAAAGGAGCAATAGATTATATTGTTCATGGAGCGAGCATTACTGAGAGCCGCATGATGGTGGAAAAGCCGGTGGAGGTAATCAGGACAAATCTGGAGGGGACGCTTAACTGCCTTGAGCTTGCCAGAAAAAAGAATATAAAGTCAATGATATATTTATCCACCATGGAAGTATATGGCTTCACAGAAGAAGAAATGCTTCTGACGGAAGAAAAAGTTCAGTATCTTAATCCTCTTGTGCTCAGAAGCAGTTATCCGGAGAGCAAGAGAATGGCGGAAAACCTGTGCGTATCATACGCAAAAGAATATGGAGTGCCTGCCAGAATTATTCGTTTGGCCCAGACCTTCGGACATGGGGTGAAGGAAAACGATACAAGAGTTTTTGCGGAATTTGCAAGGTGCGCAAAAAAAGGACAGGATATCTGCCTGAAGACGGATGGTATGAGCAAAAGAATGTATTTAGATACCGGTGATGCGGCCAGGGCTGTTCTTACAGTCCTTTTAAAAGGGAAAGCCGGGGAAGCGTACAATGCAGGAAATAAAGAAACATACTGTTCAGTTCGGGAAATGGCGGAAATGGTCGCCTCTAAGATTGCTGATGGAAGAATTTCTGTTCAGTTTGCTTCGGATGAAAACAGCCGGAAGCAATTTTCTCCGCCCCATCGTCTGCTTTTAGACGTATCCAGGCTTGAGGCGCTAGGATGGGAGGCGACGGCAGGGCTAAAGGAAATGTATCTTGAGATGATGGAAGACTGGAAGGGAAAGAAATAAACGAAAAAAATGGACAGAAAAAAGAATTGCTTTAATTTAATCAGACTCTTAGCGGCGATTGAGGTATTTATTGGACATGCTTCAGAACATTTTGAGATTCCTCTTCCCCCGATGTTATATGAAATATGGTATGCCTTCAGAGGAGTTCCGATTTTCTTTATTTTAAGCGGCTTTCTGATCTGGAATTCATTGCTGAAAGAAGAAAATTTTAAAATTTATTGTAGAAAACGGGTAGCCAGATTATATCCGGAATTATGGGCAGGAGTATTGATAAATGCGGCGGTAATGCTGGCTGTATATGGGAAGGAAATAATGATAGTCCCATTTATAGCTTTTACTTTTGCACAGGCAACAGTATTCCAATTTTGGACTCCAGACTGCCTCAGGGGATATGGAGTGGGGACTCCTAACGGAGCTTTATGGACGATAGGAGTAATGGTGCAGTCCTATTGCATGATTTTTGCTCTGAATAAATGGCTGAGAGGAAGAAAGAGCAGAATGAAATTTTTAATAGCCCTGCTTTTTGCCGGTATGGCATTAAATATCATAACGCCAGGAATGAAAGGCTTTTTCCCGGATATTGCGTATAAATTATGGTCTCAGACGTTTTTTCCATACATTTGGCTGTTTATTCTCGGCGCGGTGATTTGCGAATGCTTTGACGGAATAATTAATTTCCTGATGAAATACTGGCCTGTGTTATTGGCTGCTTCTCTGCTGATTAGCGTGCTGCATTTAGAAAACGGAATTGGAATTTACGGGACAGTGGGGAATAGTCTTCTGGGAGCGGCGATTGTTGGGTTTGCATACGCTCTGCCCGATTTTGATATTAAATACGATTTTTCTTACGGGTTTTATATTTACCATATGATAGTCATTAATTTTATGGTGGAGTATGGATGTATAGGGAAAGTGTCTTATTTCCTGATCGCGTTTATAGCGTCCGCTACGCTTGCAGTGATTTCATATTACGTTGCTGGAGAGCTCGGAAGGAAATTAAAAAGGAAAACAATGTAGAGGAGAGAAACTATGAAGGTTGCTTACTGTAGTTTGCTTCTTCCAGAGGAAAAGCATCTGGCTGAGCGTGCCAAAGAACGGTTATCAGGTATTTCGTTACATAAATTTACTCGTGCAGTGATAGAGGGGCTTGATCAGAATCTGGAGGAGCCAGTGACGGTATTTAATATTATTAATACGTTAAATTATCCTAAATTCCCAGATCTAGTCTTTAAAACAGAGCGTTGGCATCACAAGGATAATTCAGATGATTGGCATATAGGATATATAAACTTAATTGCAGTCAAGTATATTACGCAGGCATATAATCTGTACAGAAAATTAGATCAATGGGTAAGGAATTTTAAGGATGAGCCGTGTATTGTGTGCGTTCATCATATTTATTTTCCTAGCATGTACGCTGCTCTTAAATTGAAAAGGAAATATGGAAGAAAGATTCAGCTTTGTCTGATAACAGGGGACATGAATGGAAAATTTGGCCTTGCGTCACAGTATAAAGCAAATTTGAAATCGTTTCTTCTGAAATTTGTAGAAAGAAAAATAGACAGAATGGCAAAGGATTATGACTGTTTTGTTTTTGCTACTAAGAATATGGCAGAGGCATTTGAGGTAGAAAAAAAGCCGTTTACAGTTGTAGAATGTGCGTATATAGCCCCGCCGGATTCGGAGAAAGCCCAGACGAACAGTGAAGATGAAACAAAAAAAATTATTTTTTATGCAGGAGCAATCAGGAGGGAATATGGAATCATTCATCTTCTGAAGGCTTTTGCTATGATTGAAGGCAGCGAGTATCGTCTATGGCTGGCAGGGGACGGAAATGCGGTTTCAGATGTTCAAAGCTTTGCCAAAGAGGATTCCAGAGTTGAATATCTGGGCTTTTTGACACCGAAACAGGTAGACGAATGCCAGAGAAAGGCTTCGGTATTAATCAGTCCCCGTGTAGCAGGAAATTATGAATATGTAAAATACAGTTTTCCCAGTAAGACAATGGAATGTTTGGCTTCAGGGAAACCATATATAGCGCATAAACTGCCATGTGATCCGCCGGAATATGCTGAATATATACAGTATGTAGAGGGAGAATCAGATGCTGCATTGGCAAAAAAAATAGAGAAAGTATGTAGTATGTCAAAAGAACAGAGGAGAGAAATAGGAGATAGGGCCAAAAAATTTGTTGAAAATGAAAAGAATCCGACGGTTATGACAAAAAGAATTTCTGCTTTGTGGGAAATGTTGGTGAGAGAAGATGAGAAGAAAATATAACCTGACCTATCAGCTTCCGATATTACTTACAGTATTTTATCTGGTGTGTACTCTGATTTTATATGAAATAGGGCCGTTAGATTGGATTACATATAATCCCGTATATTTTTGGTTTCTGCAAATCGCTTATATTGTTATGTTAGTATTGGGCTGGCAGACAGGAATAAAAAAAACATATATCTCTAAACCAGAATGGACAGTCAGACAGGATAAAAAGGTTATAAAAACATTAAAAGTTTTATTAAAAATAAATCTTCTGTATGAATCTGTTAATTTGTTTAGAAAATTCAATATGTCATCATTTGACATAAGTGGTTTAATCAAAAATATTTTGTTTGGTTTCAGCCATATGGGAGAGGCCTATAATTCGTTGCAAGACTCTATCGGAGCAGTAGAAGGGGGACAAGTTGTAGGCAGTTCCGTTATGACACTGTTTAATTATATTTGGGAATTTGCTGCGTTTGCGGTTGTACTGTTAGGGGGATATTATTTTAAAAAACTTAAAACATTTGACAAAATTATATATATTTTAACTTGTATAATAATATTAATCGCTTATATTTCTACAGGAACTAATATTGGAGTATTTCGTCTGATTTTAGCCGTACTTGTTTTTGGTTCAATGAAGGTGATACAAGGGAAATATATGTTTTCCTACAACAAATGGAAAAAAAGAAAAAAATTGATTTTATGTGTTGCAATTATCTTGGCTGTCATTATGACAGTTTTATTTGATAAGATTATGAAAAGCCGAGGAGGTATTTTGCTTTGGGATACTTCTTACTATAATATAGGCGGAATTGGAGTAGATAAAGACTCTGTACTGTTTAAAATAGTTTCTCCACGGCTTTATATGCTTTTAGTCAGCGCGACTTCCTATCTGACACAGGGATATTATGGTATGTCTTTATGTCTTAGGGTAAATTGGATGCCTACATTTGGAGTGGGACACAGCATGTTTGCAGTTAAAATGCTTTCAGAATATGTAAGCGATATGATTCAGTTAAGGACATATCAGAACAGAATAGCCGTTTTTGGATGGGAGGAGGATGTAAGATGGCATTCTATTTATACATGGTTTGCTAATGATATCAGCTTTATAGGTGTGATTGCAGTTATGTTTTTGATAGGGTACTTTTTCGCTATGGCATATAAAGATAGCCTGCAAACAAATAATCCCTTTGCCTATGTGATGGTATATTTTTTTACATTAATGGTATTTTTCTTTCCGTGTAATAACCAGATTTTTCAATCCTCTTATACACTGTTTTCATTTTGGACAGTATTTATATTATGGCTCTGTACAAGAGGAAGAAAGAAATTCAAAATAAGGAGAAGATAGATGCAGAATACTCACACACGCAGTTCCATCACCCTCCTGAACGCCCTTTCCGCCATTGGCCTTACGTTCGTAAACGGAATCCTGGGAATTGTCGTTACCCGTATGGTGATAGGGCAGTACGGCTCTGATTTTAACGGCCTTAATTCAACTGCGAATCAGATTGTGAACGTGCTTCTGGTAATAGAAGGCGGGTTTACGCTGGCTTCAAACGTCGCTCTGTTTTCACCTCTTACCAATAAAGACTACCGAACCGTCAACCGTATTCTGTCTGTTACAAGAAGGAAATTCAAACAGATTGGAATACTTTTTTTGTGCGCAGGCCTGGCAATCTCAGCCTCCTATACCATAGCGGTAAACAGCCACCTTCCGCCGGAACTGATTTTTACAGTTATGCTTATGACTGTAATCCCGTCTGCCTTTAATCTGTATTATGCGACTACATACCGTGTTCTTCTGCAGACGGAACAGAGAGAATACATTATAAACTTTATTACTATGTTTACCATCGGACTGGGACACGTGGCTAATATTGTTCTGATCCTGTTGGACGGCACCGTCTGGATGGTGCGGTTCTTAACTATGCTGGCGGCTTTGCTGAACAGTCTTATGATAGCGGGCTATGTAAGGAAAACGAGCAGGTTTATAAGCCTTGACGACGGCCGGAACGAGGAGGTTATCAGAGGGACCCGGGACGTATTGATACAGAGAATTACAGGAATGGTCTATAATTCCGCTCCAATTGTTTTTCTTTCGATTTCTCCCAGCGGGGGAACAGTTCTTGCCAGCGTCTATGCGGTTTATAACAACGTGTTTAATATGTTGAAAAGCCTGCTGCGAAGCGTTATAGACGCTCCAAGGCTGGGAATCGGGCAAATGCTGACAGAAGAGAAGAAAGAAAGGGTGTGGGAGGTTTTTGTCCAGTACGAATATGTGGCCTTTCTTTCAATTTTTGTAGCGGTAACTACTGCTTTCGTGCTGATACTGCCTTTTATTTCTATTTATATGGAGGGAGTGGCCGATGCAGATTATTATGACGCAAGGATAGCTGTGCTGATGACGCTGATAGCGGTGTTTGAGATGATCCATATCCCAAGCGGCCACTTGATTAATATGGCAGGAGAATTTAAGGTAAGCAGGAATATCCAGGCGTTTTCCTGCGCAGTGCTGATTGTCTCCATGGGTGCCGGAGGGCTCCTGCGGGGAGTATACGGCCTTCTGGAGGCTGTACTTTTGGTGGCTGTACTTCTGGCGGTTCTGGAAATGGGCTATGTCCATGCAAAATATTTTCCTGGGCATATAAAGGATCTTTTCCGCCTTATTCTTCCTTTGGCAGCGGCAGGAGCGGCCGCCTGCTTTTTTGAGAAGCAGATTTTTGGACAGATCGGAGGAATTTTAGATTTTATCATAGCGGGAATGATTCTTACGGCGGTCAATACAGTCCTGGCAGTCTTGGCCGCCGGGGTATCTGCGAAAAAAGAACTTACTGCGATTGTGCATAGAGGCATGGGGCTGATGAAAAAATTCAAAGCAATATAACAAAAAGACTGGAGAGTGAGAAAATGAAAACGGTTTTCAGCAACAAAACACTTCTTATTACAGGAGGCACAGGTTCCTTTGGGAATGCTGTTTTAAACCGCTTCCTTCCTACGGATATCGGGGAAATCCGAATCTTTTCCCGGGATGAAAAAAAACAGGATGATATGCGCCATGAATACCAGGCAAAATACCCTGAGTATTCCGACAAGATAAAATTTTATATCGGGGATGTGAGGAGCATTGATTCTATCCGTCCTGCCATAACGGGAGTTGACTACATATTTCATGCTGCGGCGTTAAAGCAGGTTCCTTCCTGTGAATTTTTCCCTATGGAGGCGGTGCGGACAAATGTGACAGGCACAGAGAATGTCCTGACGGCGGCGATTGACGCCGGAGTGCGTTCTGTAATCTGTCTGTCCACAGATAAGGCTGCATATCCGGTCAACGCTATGGGAACGTCGAAAGCCATGATGGAAAAGGTCATTGTGGCAAAGTCAAGAACCGTGGATCCGGAAAAAACAAAGATCTGCTGCACCCGCTATGGAAATGTTATGTGTTCCCGTGGATCGGTTATTCCCCTCTGGATCGATCAGATAAAAAAAGGAGAACCGATTACGGTAACAGAGCCATCCATGACACGGTTTATTATGTCCCTGGACGAGGCTGTGGATCTGGTGCTGTTTGCTTTTGAACATGGGACAAGCGGGGACATTTTGGTACAAAAGGCCCCTGCCTGCACCATAGGGGTACAGGCGCAGGCGGTATGCGAGCTGTTTGGAGGCAGGAAGGAGGATATTAAAATCATTGGAATCCGCCATGGGGAAAAAATGTATGAAACTCTTCTGACGAATGAAGAGTGCGCCCATGCTGTCGATATGGGAGCATTTTACCGTGTTCCCTGCGACAGGCGCGGCCTGAATTACGACAAATATTTTAAACACGGCGACACAGAGAGAAACCCTCTGACAGAGTTTAACAGCAGCAACACAGAGCTTCTGGATGTGGAACAGGTAAAGGAGAAGCTTCTGAGCCTTAAATATATTAAGGACAGGCTGGAAGAGGGGAGATAGTTCCTTCTCTCTCCCGAAAGGAAGGGGCGTCCGGAAAAAGCGCAAAAGAAAGACGATTCGGACGGACAGAGTGAATCAAGGAGGAGTAAAAGCAGAATGATGAAAATATTAGTGACAGGAGCGAGAGGGTTCGTGGGGCGGAACCTGACTGCATTTCTGGAATGTATACGCGACGGAAAAGACAGGGCGCACCGGATTTGCGCTCTTGCAGGCCGGGATGGGGAATATTCTCCGGAAAACCTTGAAATTGCCGCTTACGATGTGGATTCAGAGCCTGAGGAGCTGGAGGCGGCGTGCAGGGACTGCAGCTTTGTGTTCCACCTGGCAGGGGTGAACCGACCGAAAGAGAAGGAAGAATTTATGGAGGGAAATTTTGGATTCTCCTCTGTGCTTTTGAATCTTCTCAGAAAATATAAAAATACCTGCCCGATTTTTGTAAGCTCATCTATCCAGGCGTCTTTAACCGGAAGGTTTAAGGACTCGGAGTATGGAAAATCAAAGCTGGCGGGAGAAAAGCTGTTTTTAGAATATTCCAGGGAATGCGGGGCGCAGGTATTAATCTACCGCCTTCCAAACCTGTTTGGAAAATGGTGCAGGCCTAATTATAATTCTGCTGTGGCTACCTTCTGCTACAATACGGCGAATGATTTGCCGCTGGTGATTCATGACAGGAATACAGAGCTTGAGCTTCTCTATATTGATGATCTTCTTGAAGAAATGCTCTGCGCCTTAAATGGAAAGGGACACCGATGCAGTCTTGAAGAAGCTGAAGCCAAGGCGGATGAAAACGGGGTTTACTGTTATGCGCCGGTCACTCACAGGGCCACTCTGGGAGAGATTGCCGACCTGCTGGAAAGCTTCAGGCAGCAGCCGAAAACGCTTCTTATGCCGGAGATCCCTTCCGGCAGCTTTGCCAAAAAGCTCTATTCCGTTTATCTCTCCTACCTGCCTGAGAAAAAGGCGTCCTTCCCACTTAAGATGAATGCAGACGAAAGAGGGAGCTTTACGGAGCTGCTGAAGACAAAGGCCTGCGGCCAGTTTTCTGTTAATATCAGCAGACCGGGCATTACAAAGGGGGAACACTGGCATCATACAAAATGGGAGCTTTTTATTGTTGTAAGCGGTCAGGGGCTGATCCGGCAGAGAAGGATTGGAACGGATGAAAATGGGAATTCCTATCCAATACTGGAATTTCCGGTATCCGGAGAAAAAATAGAGGCGGTCCATATGCTGCCCGGGTATACTCACAGCATTGTTAACTGTTCAGAAACAAAAGAACTGATAACGCTTATGTGGGCCAATGAAGCTTTTGATCCGGAAAAGCCGGACACCTTTGCAGAACCGGTAGGAATACAGAAGGAGGAAAAGAAAAATGGAGCTTAGACTGGATTACAGCGGCGTAGCCTTTAAAAATAACGGAAAGCTGAAGCTGCTGGTTATAGTGGGGACAAGGCCGGAAATTATCAGGTTGTCGGCAGTAATTGAAAAATGCCGGTGTTATTTTGATACAGTGCTGGCCCATACGGGGCAGAATTATGATTACAGCCTTAACGGCGTATTTTTCAAAGATTTAAAGATTCAGGAGCCGGAGGTGTACATGGGCGCAGTAGGGGACGATCTGGGAGCGACCATTGGAAATATCATTAATGCTTCCTATAAGCTTATGAGCCAGATAAAGCCGGAAGCTCTTCTGATTCTCGGAGATACGAATTCCTGCCTCTCCGCTATTGCCGCCAAACGCCTTCATATTCCTATCTTCCATATGGAAGCAGGGAACCGGTGCAAGGATGAGTGCCTGCCGGAGGAAACGAACCGCCGGATCGTGGATATCATCTCAGACGTGAACCTGGCCTATTCTGAACACGCCAGAAGGTATCTTGCAGAATGCGGGCTCCCAAGAGAACGCACCTATGTGACCGGCTCTCCTATGGCAGAGGTGCTTGGCAGAAATTTAAAGGAAATCGAATCCTCTGATATTTTAAGCCGGCTCTCCCTTAAGACGAAGCAATATATCCTTCTCTCCGCTCACAGAGAAGAGAATATCGACACAGAGAAGAATTTTCTGTCTCTTTTTACGGCGGTCAACCGGCTGGCAGAACGGTACAATATGCCGATTCTTTATTCCTGCCATCCAAGGAGCCGGAAACGTCTTGAAGAAAGCGGGTTCAAGCTTGACCGGCGCGTAATCCGCCATGATCCCCTGGGCTTCCACGATTATAACTGCCTTCAGATGAACGCCTTTGCCGTAGTGTCGGACAGCGGAACTTTGCCGGAGGAATCCAGCTTTTTCCTGTCCGTAGGACATCCCTTTCCCGCAGTCTGCATCCGTACCAGCACGGAACGGCCGGAGGCGCTCGACAAAGGCTGTTTTATCCTTGCCGGTATTGATGAAAAGAGCCTGCTTCAGGCAGTGGCCACGGCAGTTTCGGCGGCAGAGGAGGGGGACAGCGGAACCCCAGTGCCGGACTATGTGGAGGAAAATGTAAGCGGGAAGGTTGTAAGGATTATCCAGAGTTATACCGGTATTGTGGATCGCATGGTTTGGAGGAAATATTAAAATTACTGTGAAATATTTGCAATTACTGAGGGTGAGGCACTGGACAAAAAATATTCTGATTTTCTTTCCCGCTGCTTTCAGCGGAAGAATTATGGAGCCGTATTTTCTGAAAAGAAATATTCTGGGTTTTTTCATATTCAGCGCCGTATCGTCTATGATTTATATTTACAATGACCTACAGGATATGGATAAGGACAGGAAGCACCCCAAGAAAAAAGAAAGGCCCCTGGCCTCCGGGAAAGTAGCGGTTCAAACGGCATACGGCCTTATTTTTGCCATAGGGCTCTCAGCTGGAGTGTTTTCCTTATTATGCCGGATCCCGGTAAAATATCTGATCATATATTTGGGAATTAACATTATTTACAGCAGGGGAGGAAAGGATGTCCCCTTGCTGGATGTAAGCATCCTGGCATCAGGATATATTCTGAGGCTTTTATTCGGAGGGGACTTAAGCGGGACAGGCGTTTCAGGCTGGATGTTTCTGACCGTGATGTCGGCGGCTTTCTATTTGGGATTTGGAAAAAGAAGAAACGAACTCAGGAGATTCGGGGCGGGAGGAAGGAAATGCCTTGACGCTTACAGCGACGCATTTCTTGACAACAGCTTTCAGATGTTTACGGTGCTTACGATTGTTTTTTATTCTCTGACATGTATGGACAGGGAAACCTATGTGGCAAAGTGTGGGGCGGATTTTATATGGACGGTTCCGGTTGTTATGCTTATCTGTCTTAGGTACAATCGGCTTCTGGATTCAGGAACCAGCGACGGAGATCCGGTAGATGTTGTGCTGAAGGATCGTTTTTTAATCGGCATGATTATATTTTACATAATGAGCTGCGCAGCCTTGCTGTACGGCTGCTGACAGAGGAGAAAAATGAGAAGCAGACTTATTATCCTGTGGAGAAAATTGACGCGTGTGAAGGCGCTTACTCCACTTATTGTATTCATTCGTTATTTTGCGGGAACAAATATGTTTAATACTGTTTTGGATTTCTGGGAGAGAAACATCAGCCATACGTCTTACGCAGAAACACAGGGATTTATGGACGTTCACAGCAGCAGAATCAAAAGGATCATGCAGGGGCTGGCGGACGAAAAAAGTGTGGAAGTCTACGGAAAAATATGGAAATACCGGGCGTCCCATGATAGGGGCTGTTTAAAGGGGATTGTGGATCAGCACCAGTATTTTGACAGGGAATTAATACATCTGGGAAACAGGGAGACTTTTGTAGACTGCGGGGCATATAAAGGAGATACTGTTAAGGCCTTTTTAGACTGCCTTGCTGACAGAAACCAGTTTGAGCTTATTGCAGCCCTGGAGCCTGATCCATACAATTTCAGACAGTTGGAAAAAACGGTAAAGAGGATAAATGAAAAAAGAATTGAGTGTTATAATCTTGGATCCTGGGACAAAAAAGAGAAACTTCGTTTCAGGAGCAATACAGAGGAAGGCTGTATGGTAACGGAAGAAGGGGATTTAGTGATAGAGGCTGATTCCATTGACAGCATTATTGGAAACCGGCCGGTGTCATTTATAAAAATGGACGTGGAGGGGGCAGAGCTGAAAAGCCTTATGGGAGCGGAAAGAGTGATAAAGGAAAACAGTCCCAGGCTGGCAATCAGCATTTACCACAGCGACAGAGATATGGTAGAAATTCCGGAATACATTATGAAAAAATATCCTTTTTATAGAATCTATATCAGACACTATACCTGGTTTTATGCAGATACGGTCTTGTATGCAATCCCCGGGGCAGAAGCTTTGGAGAGGGGAGAACGGAAATGAAGATGAAAAAGCCGACAGCAAATGATTTTTTGGCGGATATATTGTTTTTAGGAATCCTTCTGGCATATATGCTTTATTATCTCCCGGAGAAAAGCCAGCTCCACGGGTTTTGCCTTACTCCATATTTCCTGAGGTACAGCGATTTCGGATTTATCTCAAGAGGGCTTATAGGCTCAATTCTCGGGATATTTTATCCGTATCTGTCTGCAGATACGGCAGCGGCGTTTATTTTTATCAGCCAGATTCTTTTGTGTATTTTTACTGTGGTTTTCCTCAGAATGGTAAGAAAGAGGGCTGACGCCTGCACAAGAACAGGGATTCTGTTTTTATCCTTTGTATTTGCCGTAAATCCTGGCTCTGTAGCTTTCCTTTTTTACTGGGGGAATTACGGACGGTTTGATCTGTATATGATTGCAGCTGCGATTTTCTGCTGTATGATTGCAGCCGGAAGCCAGGGCGGCAGATATATGGGAGCGTGCCTTTGTATCTGCACGGCAACTCTCATGATCCATCAGGGCTTTATTTTTTCGTATTTTCCCTGCATTCTGTCGGCAGTATACATGAATCTGGAGGAAAATGGGAAAAAGAAATCTTCCCTTATTCTGTTGTTTTTATGCTGCTCGGCGGTTTTTCTTGCCCTGCAGTTCGGAGGCAAAATAAACGGGTTCTCTCTGCAGGAAACTATAGAAACCGTCGGTCGTCATACGGATTATCCGGTGTCGAACACAAATATGCTGGAGCTGGAATATTTCACTCCCGTTTTAAACTTTATTCCGGTATATGTTCTGCCGCCGTTAAAGAAAAATCTTGTGAAATGCGCCCTGACAATTATTTTGTTGCTTCCGGTGGAAATTATGATAGGAAGCATCTGGAGAGATTTTATAAAAAAAACGAAAAGAATTTATATTCTTATTCCGCTGTTTATAATTGCGGCTACCCTGCCTAAATTCATAATTACCTGCGACTACGGGAGAGATTTTTCTTCTATCTTAATTTCCCAGTTTTTAGTGATTTTTACTGTATTTGCTATGGGAAATATGGGAATGAAGGAGGCGGTGGCAGAATTTCAGGCAAGGCTGAAGAAACATTGGCCGCTCTTTCTGGCAGGAGCGGCGGAGCTGGCTCTGGTGGGAAAATTCCAGGCAGCCAATATATTGGAAATTACTGAAAAGATAGTTTCCGAATGGCTGTAAGGCGCTGCTTTGGACGGGTTTTGGGCAATACGCGCTTTCTTTGCCTCTCTCCGGGAAATAGCTCCGCCCAGCTCGTCCTTGCCGCTGGAGCAGAGAGGGAGGAAACTTCCGGTCCATAAATTTGTTACTTTACATTTAAAAATTATTAATATTTTTTTCCAAATAGAGGACATGATTTTTGTTCTACACTATATTTACAGGAAGCTAATCAGTTCCAATATTTTTCATAATATGCCGGGCGGCGGGATGATATGCTCCCCTTTAGGTAGACAGTTGAAATAATAAAACTGTTTATCTGGAGGGGAGTTTT